>BNJV01000787.1_pt1 | contig 23035 bp, 23 predicted proteins | sample 8540591 | NCBI WGS metagenome assembly BNJV01 (sample SAMD00202457, study PRJDB9452) | human saliva metagenome | host: Homo sapiens | reverse complement strand
TACAACAGATCCTGAAACAGCGTTTACTGATATTGACTTTGTTATGGCACATATAAGAGTTGGAAAATATGCAATGCGTGAAAAAGATGAAAAAATACCTTTAAGACACGGAGTATTAGGACAAGAAACTTGCGGACCTGGAGGAATTTCTTATGGAATGCGTTCAATTGGTGGAGTTATCGAGTTAGTTGATTATATGGAAAAATATTCACCAAATGCATGGATGTTAAACTATTCAAACCCTGCAGCAATCGTAGCAGAAGCAACTAGAAGATTACGTCCAAACTCTAAAATATTGAATATTTGGTGACATGCCAATTGGGATTGAAATAAGAATGGCTGAAATGCTTGGACTTAAATCAAGAAAAGACATGGTAATCAGATACTTTGGATTAAATCACTTTGGATGGTGGACAGACATTAGAGATAAACAAGGAAATGATTTAATGCCTGCGTTAAAGGAAAAAGTTGCAAAAGTTGGATATAATGTACCAATTGAAGGAGAAAATACAGAAGCAAGCTGGAATGATACATTTACAAAAGCAAAAGATGTATTTGCAATTGACCCTACAACATTGCCAAACACATACTTAAAATACTATTTCTTCCCTGACTATGTTGTGAACAAACAAAGAATGTTATTAATCGTAGAAAATGATGGAGCAATCTCAAACTTTGATCCAACTGCAATGGTTGAAGTACCTTGTATAGTAGGTTCAAATGGACCTGAAAAAATAGTTCAAGGTAGAATTCCTCAATTCCAAAAAGGATTAATGGAACAACAAGTATCAGTTGAAAAATTGACAGTAGAAGCATGGATTGAAGGTTCATACCAAAAACTTTGGCAAGCAATTACATTGTCAAGAACTGTACCGAGTGCATCTGTTGCAAAAGCAATATTGGATGACTTAATTGAAGCTAATAAGGATTTCTGGCCAGTATTGAAATAGATTACATTTGAATAATTTTAAAATGAAAATAAATTTTTAGTGTTTGAAATATTATTTGATTTATGGTACAATAATTTTAAGAAAAGAAAACTAACTGTTTCATTTGGAAATAAGAAATTTGCAGAAGAAAAGGCTCTATTCTTTATTGAATGGAGTCTTTTTTCATCTGAAAAAAATCAGTTGAAAAAAATCAGTTGCACTAGCAAGTAAAAAAACATATAAAAAAATAGCTTTAAAGGTGCATAAAAAAAGAGCTTGGGACAGTTTTAAAAAATAATCAGAAAATTAATTTTTCATCTGAAAAAAAGGAAAGGCTGGGCTTGTTAATATCAATCAGAACAGGCATAGGAATGCCATACAGGACAGAAAAGAAGTTAAGGCATAGTTTAATAGCCTTGAGCCTTGTAAGGCTTTATATCGCTGAAAACGAAAGTGAGAGAATCGGAAGAACAGAAAGAAAAAACATTTTTTCATCTGAAAAATATCAGTTGAAAAACACTTTTTAACATTATCCTTGATGACTGAAAATAATGTAAATGCACCATTTCTAATACCATGAATATGTCGAAAAAGAGGCTATAGAAACAGAAACGAAAGGTTTACATGAACAAGGAATAAAATTAAAGATAGGGTGATATATCAATGAAAAAATGTATAATATTATTTTTAGTTTTTAATTGTTTGAGTTATTCGAATTACTCGAATACTTTTGAAACTAATACAAAATTTAAAAAATTTATTATTGATGGTCGATTTTCTGAATATATAGATGTTTAGAGGAACGATTGAAGGAAATGAAGTGATTATAAAATAAATTATTAAAATATATGAAATTATAGGAGACGCTTTTTATTATGGTATTGAAAGTTGTGGTAGTAATAAAAGTTAATAAAGTCTATTTCTGTACAAGAAGACTCAAATTCAATTTTGATAAGAGAAATTAGAAATATGATACATTTAAATTTAAAACTGATAAACAGAAAAAGAAGAAAATAGAAATGATAAATAAAAAGATAGAGTTATATGATAGGTTTTATAGGAGATTATACGATAATGAGGTCTACAAGGCAACAGCGCGCATCATGTACTTATAGTTCAGCACGGCCATTAGGTATTTGACAAAATGAATCTCACTTTCCTACTCAATTTAGATAATATAGAAAATTAAGAAATAGAGTTAGAACAGCATTTTAGAAAAGAATTAAAAATTTTAACGACTTATTGAGTATTTATATAAAGATAAATTTTGATAAAATAAATGTAGAGAAAATCGCTGATGAATTTACACATTATGATAAATATAGTGCTCAAAGAAAAGTTAATTTATGAAAATCTTGATTTAAGTGATATAGATGATATGGTTGAATTTTATAAATATGATAAAAGGGAAATATTTGAGTATTCATGTATTTAGATTTATTGGATCATAAATTGATTAAAGAAAAGAGACAAGGTTACATGATGCAGAGGTGCAATTGCAAACTAAAATAGAGTATAAACTTTTTGTAAACCTCTAAATAATATATGGTAAACAACTGACATAATATTTAGGAGGTTTTGAGTTATTAAAAGAAATCTTTCTGTTAAAAATATAGCTATAGAAATATTTAATAGTCTGGAACAGAAAAAGTGGAATCTGTTTATAAATAGAGTTTAGAACAAGGTGTGAAATGAATTATTTCACACCTTTGTTGCTTTTAAATTCTAAAAATTTTATTGATTTTTACAACGCATGTTGTATAATTATATACAAAAAGGGGTGTTAATTTTAAACAAGAACCTTATGGAGAGGAAAAATAATGAATAATATTGTGAACTTTTGGTAAAAATGATATTGTTATTCAAGATGAAATGAAAGAAAGAGATTAAATATCTTAGTGAATCTGAAACAAAATAGAATTTGAAAATGCAAGATTTTGCTATAAAGTAGCTTTTCAGTTTATTATATGAACTTGGAGCAAAGAATCAATGAAGTAGTATCGCTTAAGTATTCAGATATTCGGAAAAATAAATTATAAAGGTAAAATGTGATTATAGTGAAAGTAAATAATTCAAAACAGAAATTTAAAACACAAAGAAATTGTAATTTCACCAGAACTTTAGTTTAGTTTATTAGAACAGCAGTTAAAACTTGGTTTAAATAATAAATGATCTATCGCAAGAAATGCTAGAAATGGAAGCAGACGAAAACATACAAACCGTTATCTTAAAAGATTGTATTTGACAAGTTAGAATTGACAAAAATTTGCACACACTCATGTGTTTAGGCATAGCATGCAGTTCATCTATTAAATGCTGGACTGTCATTAGTTGAACTAAAAGGTCTTAGGGCATAAAAAGTATTAATAATACGCTTATTTATGCAAATAAGTTATAATGATATAAACAATAAATTAATAGAGTTAGACAGTATTTTAAAATAGAGGTGATGTAAGATGATAGTAATAACGAATAGAAAGGGTGGAGTAGGAAAAACAACTACTGTATTTAATCTTGCTTGGTATTTTTGCCTCGAAAAAGGATTAAAAAGTTTTAGTAATTGACACAGATGGTCAAAGCAAGATTTAAAAAGCTTTTGGCATTACTAATGTAAAAGTAAGTTTGAGTGATTATTTACTAGGAAAAGTAAAATGATTTTGACCCAATTATTATTAATGATAAATTACATTTTATTAGTGCAGGATCTGATGAAAATGTTTCAGATGATATGATAGCATTGCAAAATAAAAGTCCTATGTGTTTTAAATTATTGGATAAACTTTTGAATGCAATAGCTGATGATTATGATATTGCTATGATAGATACAGCTCCAGCATTAAACCTTTATACAAAATCAGCAATTTACTCAAGTGATTGTATTTATATTCCTATGACTGCAGGTACATTTGAAATAGATGCTATAAGAACAACAATAAATTTTGTAAAAACTAATGGTAAGCAAATTAATGGTATTATTTTAACAAGAAGAGAAAAAACAGGGCTATCTCAAGAAATTGAAAAAGGGTTAATTGATAACTATAGTAAATATATGCTGGATACCAAAATTAGAAAAAATATTGCGTTGTCTGAAGCACTTGCTGTAAAAGAATCTATATTTGAATTTGCACCTAAATCAAATGGAGCTGTTGATTATCAAGCATTAGGTGATGAGATATCATCTAGGGAAGGGATAAAATGAGCAAAAGAAAAATAAATATATCAGATATTTTTGACGAAGCAAATAACGAAAATGTAACTGTATTACCTAAATCAGAAACATTGTATAACATAGATTATTCAGAATTTGAAGTAAACGAAGATGAGAAACAAACATTAATTAAATGTGAACATGATATATCACATCATTTAAAAAATATTGGTCAGCATATGTTATGGTATTATGATGCCCTTTATCAAGCTAATGAAATATTTTCAAATCATAAAACAGGTTGTTGGAGTAAATGGCTTGAAAAGATAGGAATTAAGAGAAACAAAGCAAATATAGCAATTAGAAAATACAAATTATACTTACAGGGTAAATATAATGGAAATGATAATCAACAAGTTTTAGAATTGCCGGATAGAGCTATTATTAAAATGACAGGTGAGGACGAATTTTTAAAGCTGAAATTACAGAAATTATATCTTCAGAAAATCCTAAAGAAAAAGTTTAAAAGATATTGAAGCTAAAAATATAGAGTACAAAGAGACTCAAAGAATTTTTGGCAAAAAGAATTAGAAAAAGAAAAGCAGTTGAATAAAAATAGCAGAAGAAATAAAAAAGATAAAAGAAAAATTAGAATCTATAATTATATCGTCCGTCATGACGGACGATATAATTTATATTATAAAAATATGACAAATTTGATGAAATTTAACTAATTTTTTTCTTGCCAAAATATAGAAATTTTTTTGTATAATTCTAAAAAGGTATAAAAATATATTGATAATATAAAGCGTCAAGCGGAGCGAAGCGACTGTATAGGGTTTTAAATATTTATTAATATTTATATATTATAATATTTAGTATTTATTTTATTGTTATTTTTAAGAAAATAAATAGAATTGCTATAAGAAAGTTGGAGTTGAAAAATGTATGAACTTGGTGAAAAAGAAGAATGGATTGAGTTGTATAAATATAAAAATAATTTTTTAAAAGAAAGAGGATTTAAAGAGGTTGATCCTTTTACTTTTTACAGGGATTTATTTCCTGTAGGTAGTTTACAGAAAAAAGGAGAACATCTAAAAGAGAATCATAGCATTAAAGGAAATATTATTGGGATTCAGATTGATAAGAAAAAAAAGAAAAGTAAGAATTTTATAATTACTGATGATTTAGAGGATTTACAAAAAGTTATTAATATTCCTTTTGGGCTTATTGCTCCTGTTACATATTTTGGAAGAAGAAGAACAAGTGTTAATGCCAGATTACTTTATGCTATTACGATTGATTTGGATTATGTAAAACAAAAAAATATTAGAGATTTACTATTCCAAATAAAAAATGGACTTTTGCCTAATCCTACATATATCGTGAATAGCGGTAGAGGTCTTCATTTATATTATTTTTTAGAAGAACCATTACCATTGTATAAACATTACCAAAAAACTTTGCGTGAATTTAAAGAGCTTCTGATTAATCGTATATGGAATGATTATACGAGTTCTAAAAAGGAAAAAGATATGACTGGAGTTTTGCAAGGATTTAGAAGTGTAGGTTCGTGGAGTAAACTTGGGAAAAATTATCCTGTAAGAGCTTTTAAAACTGGAGAAAAAACAAGTCTTGAAGAACTTAAAGCCACGATTCCATTTTGTAAATTTGATGTCTCACTTAAATTTCCTATCAAAGAAAAGAAAAAATATAAAGATTTAGAATATTATAAAAATAATTTTCCAGATTGGTATGAGAGAAGGGTTGTAAATAAAGAACCTGCAAGAGAGAGAAAATGGATAGTTAAAAGAGATTTATATGACTGGTGGAAAATGAAAATTATAGAAAAGATAAGTGCAGGTCATAGATATTTTGGGATTATGGCTTTAGCAATTTATGCTAAAAAGTGTGGGATAAGTTATGAAGAGTTAGAAAGGGATGCTTTTGGGTTTTTAGAAATTTTAGATAATAGAACAGAAGAAGAAGATAATCATTTTGAAATTGATGATATTATGGCAGCTTTAAGTTGTTATCATGATAACTATTTTACTTTTCCTAGAGATAGTATAGCAAAATTGACGAACGTTGATATTCCTAAAAATAAAAGAAATTATCAAAAACAGAAGGATCATTTAGAAGAAGCAAGAATAATAAGAGATTTAAGAATGAAGAGACAAGGAAGAGATTGGAGAGATGGAAATGGAAGACCTAAAGGAAGTGGCACTAAAGAAAACCAGGTAAAAGAATGGAGAAAAAATAATCCTGAAGGGAAAAAAGCACAGTGCATTAGAGATACTGGATTATCAAAAATGACAGTGTACAAGTGGTGGGATTATAAATAAAAAAATATCTTCGGTGCTTAAATTTTTGTTTCTGAGAAGATTTTTTATTTTTTTTTGATATTTTTTATCCAAAAGTTATTTTTGTTCAGTATGAACTTTATATATAATAATATTTGATATGAATTGTTAAAAGATAAATGAATAATTTTTTTACAAATATAATATGTTTTTTTAAGATTATTAGAATTTTAAATTATATCGTCCGTCATGACGGACGATATAATTTAAAAATCTTTTATATAAAAAAATAGGTGAAAGAGATTAATGAAAATTATGAAATTTATAGAATTGATGTTGTCGGTCGCGACCGACAACATCACTAACCAAGTATTTATGGATATTACAAAAAAATCAAATGAATAATTTATAGTAAAAAGACAGAAGTGATATTTATTTTAAATCACTTCTTTTTTTATTTGAAAAAAATTCTTTAAAAGCATTTTGATACATTTCTTTTGTCTGTTTTTGCTAAATCCATCTCAAATTTTTATCTTCATAGATTTTCTATCGAGTTCATCTAATTTTTTTCTGTTTTGTATTAATTGAAGTATTTAGATCTTGAATAGTATTGATAATATGTTTTTTAATTTCTATAGTTTTACTTTCATCTTTTTGGGCAATTGAAATTAATGTCATCAAGTCAGTATCTTTAAGTGTTTCAGTCATTTTTTTCCTCCTTTCTTGATTTTTTTATACAAAATCAATTAATTTTTTTGGGAATATTTCAAATCAAATTTTTTTGTTCAAGATGATTATAGCAAACTAAAAATATTTTTTCAAAAATGGCGTTTACATAGTTTTTTATTTGCAATGCGAAGCGGGGGTCATGGGGGCGGCAGCCACCTTGCCCGTGGGATATTTTGAAAAAATGTCCCTAACGGGATTACACATATCTTTTTTCTTGTTTTTGACAATTTATATTTTATTAATTAAAATATAAATGCAAAAACAAAAAGATTGTGTAATAAAAAAATATATGTTAATGCCAAAAAAATTTAAAAAGAAAGGAGAAAAAATTTGTATGAATCAGATAGGATTTTATCATGGAATAAAAAAGATGTCCTCAATGACAAACAAGTCAGGCGTGATGAATGTATTTAAGGAAGCAACTAGAGAATTAGGGAAATATAAAAATTATGTGAATCAGAATCTCAGCAGTAAAAATATTATTCTTGAACGTAATGACAATGTATTGGAAAATCAATTTGCAAATACGATTATGACAAAAACGAGTAAGGATATAATACTTGTAAATTCTAAAATTGCTGATGGGGAAGTTGAGAATAAGCTGAAAGATGACTTAACATTTTTTCTTACAGAAGTTGATTGGAGAGAGTATTTTAAATATGATTTGGAGAAAGTTAAGGAAGAGATGGGAAAAGATGCTAAATGTGTGTATGCTGTTGTGCATATGGATGAAGCAAAACCTCATTTACAAGCAATGTTTGCTTTACAAAGAAAAAGAGAAAAAAAAGCTTTGTATACAGAAAGGGACGTTGACGAAGAGAAAATAAAAGCAAATTTGAAAAAGGATTTCAATCGTCATAACAAGAAAAATAATATAACTAAGAATAATTTAGATAAAACAAAATATAAAGACTGGGAAGACTATAGAACACAGTTTTATAATGAAAAATTGCAGAAGAAAATAGAATTTCAGCTAAAAAAAATGAATGCCAATACAGATACTAGAGACTATGAGTTTCCAGCAAATGCAGATTTTAGACTTGTTTATGAAAAATATACACAAAAAAATTTATATGAAAAAAACTGAAAGATAATGAAATAATTACTAGATATAAAAAGAAATCTTGAAGTGATGTTAGGCGAGAAAATAGATATGGTAGAGAAATTAGAAAATCCACTTGCACGAGGACAGAATTTGAGAGCTGTTAAAGTTCAAGTTCAAAAAGATAAAGAAAAATTGATAAAAGATTTTTTTGGATAATAAAGTATCTAAAAAAATCAATTGATTGAAAAAAATTTTTACCATGATTATAATGTCCTCAAGAAAAAAGGAGATGACAAGTGATGAATTTGATGAGAAAATGAAGAGGACACAAAAAAATTAATCAAAAACAAGAGATAGAAATAGACATTTTGCTGATACAATGTTATACTTTCCGAAGGTTATTGAAAATATAAAAAATTCGGGAAAAATTTTTTTATCTAAGGAAGATATGAAAAAATTGGAAGCTTTTTTGGATAAAGATGAGCAGAAACATGGAAATTTGATTGAAAGAAACCAAAAAATTAATGAAGCTAATGTCAAATTTAAGGAAACACAGAAAGAGCTTAAGGAAATTAAAAAAATTATTGCTGATGAAGAAAAAGTAAGAGAAAAATAAAAAGAAATACCTGAAAAATTGAAGAATCTGAACAAGAAAATAAAAGGATGGATTGGAAGAGAGAAGAAACAGAACATCAAAAAGAAAGGGAAAATTGGAATGATGAGAAAAATAAGATACAGCAAGAAAAAGAAAAATTAAAGGGAGAAAATTCTCAGGCTAAAGAGGAACTAGAAGATTTGAAGAAGAAAATTAAAAAGAAAAAAACAGGAATAGTTGCAAAATATCTGGAAGAAAGATAGCAAAAATACAAACCGAAGCCCAAAAAAAGTTGCCAAAAAAATGAACTAATCGAAGAATATAATCAAACCTATCGAAATGACCCTTTAATTCAAAAATGAGTGCAGAGAAACAGTAAAAACAAGAATATCTTAAAAATGTATCGTAATAGCCAAAAAAATAGATGATGAAGTTAAAGAAAAAAAGTAGAAAATGAAAAAAACGTGATGAATATGAAGCAAGTTTCATTCTTGAACCTAAAGTAATTAAAGAATTGGAAGAAAAAGTCAAAAAAACTTAAAAATATAATGCAATGTTAAATGATGAGAAATACATAAAAACAAGCGAAAGCTCAATTATCAAAGAATAAGGAGTTTTTAAAAAAAGTTGTAGTAAAAAAATAAAAAGAGGAAAAAGAAAAAAAGAAATTGAAGAAAAATCCTGAAGAACTAGAAAAAAACTACTTACTGAAATCAAAATTGAATACAAATCTGATGACGAAAAAAATAGACTAATATCAGAAAAAGTTAAAAAAATGATCCTTATTTCAGAGAACAGACTAAAAATAAGTTTAAAAAAATGATAGTGCATTTAGAAGAGAAATTATTGAAAAATATGACTGAAACAGAGCAGGAACAAATTGCAGTTAAAAACTATTAATCTTATGAACAAAGAAGAGAAATTTAACTGGATAAGAGATTATGTGGATGAAGATAAAAATCATGGACACTATTACAGATGAGGAACTAGATCAGGTTGAAGCTGAAACAAGAAATGAAATACTCGGAGAGATTAAGAATAAAAAAATGAAAGTTATTATGAAAAACATATTAGAACTTCCAAAAACTTTTTTTAAATATTTTAAGAGATTTGTAGAAAGAGAATTAAGTACAACTTTTGAAGCGTAGTAAGTATGAAAAAAATATACGATAAAGGAATGCAAAGTCAGTCAGAAAATATTCATAAAAAAATCTAATAAAAAGTTTTATGTAAAATAGTGTCATTTTTTTCTATTTAAAAAAATTAATGAAAAGAAAAAAATATAAAAAGAAGATATAAAAATCTGACTTAAAAAGTGTTGCAAAGTGATTTAAAAAAATATGACAGAAATGTTCAGAGATATGACATGTATAGATGATTTTTCTAGAGAGTGTCCAAAATTTTGTGTAAACTCAAAAAATGGAGCGAATGCTCCTTTTTTCTTTTTCATTAAAAAAATTTGGTAATTTATAGTAAACTAATAAACTTTAAAAGTTATGATTATTTTATTTAAATATCAAAATTTACATTATCTTTTGGCGATAGCTGTAAAAGTAAATTTTTCAGGATGATGAATAATAGTTTCGTATTGAAATAATGTACCATTTGACAGATAAGCGTGAGTTTCAATAACAACAACCATGTTTATATCCTTTAATTTAAGATATTTCTGTTCTTCAGGAGTAATTTTTCTAAAATTAATATCTCTACGAGAATAGGCTATTTTTTTAACTTTTAGTTCTTTTTCTATATATTCATATATTGACTTTTTAGCAATCTCTTCATTCAAAAAAGGTATAATTCTTCTATCAAAAAAACTAATAGAATAATTTAGGACTTCCCCATTTAAGGAATTTGTACGAACAACTTTATAAAAATCAGCACTTTCAGAAACTTGAAATTCTTTCATTAATTTTTTATCCCCTTGAACAATATATAAACTGATTAAGTCAGTTTCAAGATTAATATTTTTGAAGTCTCACTAATTTCCTGTACAGTTTGAATTGAAGTCAGAGAAATATTTTCCAAATTTTTTTTCTCCAGTACAATTGATTTTTTTCCTTTCACTTTTTGAATATAACCTTCCATTTCCAGCATAGCAAGAGCTTTTCTTACAGTAAGTTTGGAAAAATTATAATCCATTGCCAAATCATCTTCTTTTTTTAGAAAATCTCCTGATTTCAGGGTTCCATTTTTAATTTGCTCTTTAATATCGTGATATACTTTTTCATATTTATTCATTCGTTTATATAAACCTTTCATATAATTTTTAAGTTTAATTTTAAGTATTATAACTTAATTATACACTAAACAGAAAAAAATAGCAATAAATACAAAAGGTTTGTATAATACTTTTAAATTTTTAAAAAAAATTTATATAAAAGTGTTGACTTTAAAAAAAAATGTGTTATTATAATAATGTAAATAGGAAATAAAAATTAATAAAATATAGAAATGGAGATGATCATTTATGAAGAAATTTTCAATTGTAGTAGCTGGTGGAGGGAGTACATTTACTCCATGAATTGTGTTGATGTTACTTGAAAATTTAGATAAATTTCCGATTAGACAAATAAAATTTTATGATAACGATGCAGAAAGACAAGAAGTTATAGCAAAAGCTTGTGACATTATTATAAAGGAAAAAGCACCTGATATTAACTTTGTTTATACAACAGATCCTGAAACAGCGTTTACTGATATTGACTTTGTTATGGCACATATAAGAGTTGGAAAATATGCAATGCGTGAAAAAGATGAAAAAATACCTTTAAGACACGGAGTATTAGGACAAGAAACTTGCGGACCTGGAGGAATTTCTTATGGAATGCGTTCAATTGGTGGAGTTATCGAGTTAGTTGATTATATGGAAAAATATTCACCAAATGCATGGATGTTAAACTATTCAAACCCTGCAGCAATCGTAGCAGAAGCAACTAGAAGATTACGTCCAAACTCTAAAATATTGAATATTTGCGACATGCCAATTGGGATTGAAATAAGAATGGCTGAAATGCTTGGACTTAAATCAAGAAAAGACATGGTAATCAGATACTTTGGATTAAATCACTTTGGATGGTGGACAGACATTAGAGATAAACAAGGAAATGATTTAATGCCTGCGTTAAAGGAAAAAGTTGCAAAAGTTGGATATAATGTACCAATTGAAGGAGAAAATACAGAAGCAAGCTGGAATGATACATTTACAAAAGCAAAAGATGTATTTGCAATTGACCCTACAACATTGCCAAACACATACTTAAAATACTATTTCTTCCCTGACTATGTTGTAGAACATTCAAATCCTAACCATACAAGAGCAAATGAAGTAATGGAAGGAAGAGAAAAATTTGTATTCGGAGAATGTAGAGCAATCGCTGAAAAAGGAACAGCAAAAGATAGCAAACTTCACGTAGACGATCATGCTTCATATATAGTTGACTTGGCAAGAGCAATCGCTTATGATACAAAAGAAAGAATGTTATTAATCGTAGAAAATGATGGAGCAATCTCAAACTTTGATCCAACTGCAATGGTTGAAGTACCTTGTATAGTAGGTTCAAATGGACCTGAAAAAATAGTTCAAGGTAGAATTCCTCAATTCCAAAAAGGATTAATGGAACAACAAGTATCAGTTGAAAAATTGACAGTAGAAGCATGGATTGAAGGTTCATACCAAAAACTTTGGCAAGCAATTACATTGTCAAGAACTGTACCGAGTGCATCTGTTGCAAAAGCAATATTGGATGACTTAATTGAAGCTAATAAGGATTTCTGGCCAGTATTGAAATAGATTACATTTGAATAATTTTAAAATGAAAATAAATTTTTAGTGTTTGAAATATTATTTGATTTATGGTACAATAATTTTAAGAAAAGAAAACTAACTGTTTCATTTGGAAATAAGAAATTTGCAGAAGAAAAGGCTCTATTCTTTATTGAATGGAGTCTTTTTTCATCTGAAAAAAATCAGTTGAAAAAAATCAGTTGCACTAGCAAGTAAAAAAACATATAAAAAAATAGCTTTAAAGGTGCATAAAAAAAGAGCTTGGGACAGTTTTAAAAAATAATCAGAAAATTAATTTTTCATCTGAAAAAAAGGAAAGGCTGGGCTTGTTAATATCAATCAGAACAGGCATAGGAATGCCATACAGGACAGAAAAGAAGTTAAGGCATAGTTTAATAGCCTTGAGCCTTGTAAGGCTTTATATCGCTGAAAAACGAAAGTGAGAGAATCGGAAGAACAGAAAAAAGCAAAAACATTTTTTCATCTGAAAAATATCAGTTGAAAAAAACTTTTTAACATTATCCTTGATGACTGAAAATAATGTAAATGCACCATTTTCTAATACCATGAATATGTCAGAAAAAGAGGCTATAGAAACAGAAACGAAAGGTTTACATGAACAAGGAATAAAATCTAAAGATAGGGTGATATATCAATGAAAAAATGTATAATATTATTTTTAGTTTTTAATTGTTTGAGTTATTCGAATTACTCGAATACTTTTGAAACTAATACAAAATTTAAAAATTCTATTATTGATGGTCGATTTTCTGAATATATAGATGGTTTTAGAGGAACGATTGAAGGAAATGGAAGTGATTATAAAAATATTAATTTTATTAAAATATATGAAATTATAGGAGACGCTTTTTATTATGGTATTGAAAGTTGTGGTAGTAATAAAAAGTTAATAAAGTCTATTTCTGTACAAGAAGACTCAAATTCAATTTTTGATAAGAGAAATTAGAAATATGATACATTTAAATTTAAAAACTGATAAATCAGAAAAAAAGTTAGAAGAAAAAAATAGAAATGATAAATAAAAAAGATAGAGTTATATGATAGGTTTATAGGAGATTATACGATAATGAGGTTTTTATAAATCACCAAAAACAAGTATCATGTAATTATAGTTCACATTTTATTATGTATTTGACAAATGAATTTAATTTCCTACTTAATTTAGATAATATAGAAAAATTATGAAATAGAGTTAAAAAAAGAAATATGATTTAGAAAAAAAGAATTAAAAAAATTTTTAAATCGACTTATTGAGTATTTATATAAAGATAAAAAAATTTTGATAAAAATAAATGTAGGAAAAAAACTGCTGATGAATTTACACATTATGATAAATATAAAAATGCTCAAAGAAAAGTTAATTATGAAAAATCTTGATTTAAGTGATATAAATGATATAGTTAGAATTTATAAATATGATAAAAAGGGAAATATTTGAGTATTCAGTGTATTTAGATTTATTGGAATTAAATAAATTGATTAAAGAAAGAGAATAAAAAGTTAAAAAAATGAGAGTGTACAGAATTTTGTGTAAACTAAAAATAGAGAGTATAAACTTTTTGTGTAAACCTCTAAATAATATATGGTAAAAATAACTATATAATATTTGGAGGTTTTTGTACGGTTAAAAAAAGAAATCTTTCTGTTAAAAATATAGCTATAGAAATATTTAATAGTCTGAACAGAAAAAAAGTGGAATCTGTTTATAAATAGAAGTTTAGAACAAGGTGTGGAAATGAATTATTTCCACACCTTGTTGTTTTTAAATTCTAAAAAAATTTTATTGATTTTTTTACAATTCATGTTGTATAATTATATACAAAAAGGGGTGTTAATTTTTAAACAAGAACCTTATGGAGAGGAAAAAAATAATGAATAATATTGTAACTTTTGGTAAAAATGATATTGTTATTCAAGATGAAATGAAAGAAAGAGAAAAAAAAATTAAATATCTTAGTGAATCTGAAACAAAAAAATAGTAATTGAAAATGCAAGATTTTGCTATAAAGTAGTTTTCAGTTTATTATATGAACTTGGAGCAAGAATCAATGAAGTAGTATCGCTTAAGTATTCAGATATTCAAAAAATAAATTATAAAGGTAAAAATTTGATTATAGTGAAAGTAAATAATTCAAAACAGAAATTTAAAAACTACAAAGAAATTGTAATTTCACCAGAACTTTATAGTTTATTATTAGAACAGCAGTTAAAACTTGGTTTAAATACAAATGATTATATCGCAAGAAATGCTAGAAATGGTAGAGCAGACGAAAAACATACAAACCGTTATCTTAAAAGATTATTTGACAAGTTAGGAATTGACAAAAAATTTGCACACACTCATGTGTTTAGGCATAGCCGTGCAGTTCATCTATTAAATGCTGGACTGTCATTAGTTGAACTAAAAAAGGTCTTAGGGCATAAAAGTATTAATAATACGCTTATTTATGCAAATGTAAGTTATAATGATATAAACAATAAATTAATAGAGTTAGACAGTATTTTAAAATAGAGGTGATGTAAGATGAAAAAAATAGTAATAACGAATAGAAAGGGTGGAGTAGGAAAAACAACTACTGTATTTAATCTTGCTTGGTATTTTGCTCGAAAAGGATTAAAAGTTTTAGTAATTGACACAGATGGTCAGCAAGATTTAAAAAAAAGTTTTGGCATTACTAATGTAAAAGTAAGTTTGGGTGATTATTTACTAGGAAAAGTAAATGATTTTGACCCAATTATTATTAATGATAAATTACATTTTATTAGTGCAGGATCTGATGAAAATGTTTCAGATGATATGATAGCATTGCAAAATAAAAGTCCTATGTGTTTTAAATTATTGGATAAACTTTTGAATGCAATAGCTGATGATTATGATATTGCTATGATAGATACAGCTCCAGCATTAAACCTTTATACAAAATCAGCAATTTACTCAAGTGATTGTATTTATATTCCTATGACTGCAGGTACATTTGAAATAGATGCTATAAGAACAACAATAAATTTTGTAAAAACTAATGGTAAGCAAATTAATGGTATTATTTTAACAAGAAGAGAAAAAACAGGGCTATCTCAAGAAATTGAAAAAGGGTTAATTGATAACTATAGTAAATATATGCTGGATACCAAAATTAGAAAAAATATTGCGTTGTCTGAAGCACTTGCTGTAAAAGAATCTATATTTGAATTTGCACCTAAATCAAATGGAGCTGTTGATTATCAAGCATTAGGTGATGAGATATCATCTAGGGAAGGGATAAAATGAGCAAAAAGAAAAAAATAAATATATCAGATATTTTTTTGACGAAGCAAATAACGAAAATGTAAATCTGTATTACCTAAATCAGAAACATTGTATAACATAGATTATTCAGAATTTGAAGTAAACGAAGATGAGAAACAAACATTAATTAAATGTGAACATGATATATCACATCATTTAAAAAATATTGGTCAGCATATGTTATGGTATTATGATGCCCTTTATCAAGCTAATGAAATATTTTCAAATCATAAAACAGGTTGTTGGAGTAAATGGCTTGAAAAGATAGGAATTAAGAGAAACAAAGCAAATATAGCAATTAGAAAATACAAATTATACTTACAGGGTAAATATAATGGAAATGATAATCAACAAGTTTTAGAATTGCCGGATAGAGCTATTATTAAAATGACAGGTGAGGACGAATTTTTTTTTAAAGCTGAAATTACAGAAATTATATCTTCAGAAAATCCTAAAGAAAAGTTTAAAGATATTGAAGCTAAAAAAAATATAGAGTACAAAGAGACTAAAGAATTTTGGCAAAAAGAATTAGAAAAAAAGAAAAAGCAGTTGAATAAAAAATAGCAGAAGAAATAAAAAAAGATAAAAAGAAAAATTACAGAATCTATAATTATATCGTCCGTCATGACGGACGATATAATTTATATTATAAAAAAATATGACAAATTTGATGAAATTTAACTAATTTTTTTCTTGCCAAAAATATAGAAATTTTTTTGTATAATTCTAAAAAGGTATAAAAAAATATATTGATAATATAAAGCGTCAAGCGGAGCGAAGGACTGTATAGGGTTTTAAATATTTATTAATATTTATATATTATAATATTTAGTATTTATTTTATTGTTATTTTTTTAAGAAAAATAAATAGAATTGCTATAAGAAAGTTGGAGTTGAAAAAAATGTATGAACTTGGTGAAAAAAGAAGAATGGATTGAGTTGTATAAATATAAAAAAATAATTTTTTTAAAAAGAAAGAGGATTTAAAGAGGTTGATCCTTTTACTTTTTACAGGGATTTATTTCCTGTAGGTAGTTTACAGAAAAAAGGAGAACATCTAAAAGAGAATCATAGCATTAAAGGAAATATTATTGGGATTCAGATTGATAAGAAAAAAAAGAAAAGTAAGAATTTTATAATTACTGATGATTTAGAGGATTTACAAAAAGTTATTAATATTCCTTTTGGGCTTATTGCTCCTGTTACATATTTTGGAAGAAGAAGAACAAGTGTTAATGCCAGATTACTTTATGCTATTACGATTGATTTGGATTATGTAAAACAAAAAAATATTAGAGATTTACTATTCCAAATAAAAAATGGACTTTTGCCTAATCCTACATATATCGTGAATAGCGGTAGAGGTCTTCATTTATATTATTTTTTAGAAGAACCATTACCATTGTATAAACATTACCAAAAAACTTTGCGTGAATTTAAAGAGCTTCTGATTAATCGTATATGGAATGATTATACGAGTTCTAAAAAGGAAAAAGATATGACTGGAGTTTTGCAAGGATTTAGAAGTGTAGGTTCGTGGAGTAAACTTGGGAAAAAAATTATCCTGTAAGAGCTTTTTAAAACTGGAGAAAAAACAAGTCTTGAAGAACTTAAAGCCACGATTCCATTTTGTAAATTTGATGTCTCACTTAAATTTCCTATCAAAGAAAAGAAAAAATATAAAGATTTAGAATATTATAAAAAAAATTTTCCAGATTGGTATGAGAGAAGGGTTGTAAATAAAGAACCTGCAAGAGAGAGAAAATGGATAGTTAAAAGAGATTTATATGACTGGTGGAAAATGAAAAATTATAGAAAAGATAAGTGCAGGTCATAGATATTTTTGGGATTATGGCTTTAGCAATTTATGCTAAAAAAAGTGTGGGATAAGTTATGAAGAGTTAGAAAGGGATGCTTTTGGGTTTTTAGAAATTTTAGATAATAGAACAGAAGAAGAAGATAATCATTTTGAAATTGATGATATTATGGCAGCTTTAAGTTGTTATCATGATAACTATTTTACTTTTCCTAGAGATAGTATAGCAAAATTGACGAACGTTGATATTCCTAAAAATAAAAGAAATTATCAAAAACAGAAGGATCATTTAGAAGAAGCAAGAATAATAAGAGATTTAAGAATGAAGAGACAAGGAAGAGATTGGAGAGATGGAAATGGAAGACCTAAAGGAAGTGGCACTAAAGAAAACCAGGTAAAAGAATGGAGAAAAAATAATCCTGAAGGGAAAAAAGCACAGTGCATTAGAGATACTGGATTATCAAAAATGACAGTGTACAAGTGGTGGGATTATAAATAAAAAAATATCTTCGGTGCTTAAATTTTTTTGTTTCTGAGAAGATTTTTTTATGATATTTTTTTATCCAAAAAGTTATTTTTTTGTTCAGTATGAACTTTATATATAATAATATTTGATATGAATTGTTAAAAGATAAATGAATAATTTTTTTACAAATATAATATGTTTTTTTAAGATTATTAGAATTTTAATTATATCGTCCGTCATGACGGACGATATAATTTAAAAATCTTTTATATAAAAAAATAGGTGAAAGAGATTAATGAAAAATTATGAAATTTATAGAATTGATGTTGTCGGTCGCGACCGACAACATCACTAACCAAGTATTTATGGATATTACAAAAAAATCAAATGAATAATTTATAGTAAAAAGACAGAAGTGATATTTATTTTAAATCACTTCTTTTTATTTGAAAAAAATTCTTTAAAGCATTTTGATACATTTCTTTTTGTCTGTTTTTGCTAAATCCATCTCAAATTTTATCTTCATAGATTTTCTATCGAGTTCATCTAATTTTTTTCTGTTTTGTATTAATTGAAGTATTTAGATCTTGAATAGTATTGATAATATGTTTTTTTTAATTTCTATAGTTTTACTTTCATCTTTTTGGGCAATTGAAATTAATGTCATCAAGTCAGTATCTTTAAGTGTTTCAGTCATTTTTTTCCTCCTTTCTTGATTTTTTTTATACAAAATCAATTAATTTTTTGGGAATATTTCAAATCAAATTTTTGTTCAAGATGATTATAGCAAACTAAAAAAATTTTTTCAAAAATGGCGTTTACATAGTTTTTTATTTGCAATGCGAAGCGGGGGTCATGGGGGCGGCAGCCACCTTGCCCGTGGGATATTTTGAAAAAATGTCCCTAACGGGATTACACATATCTTTTTTCTTGTTTTTGACAATTTATATTTTATTAATTAAAATATAAATGCAAAAACAAAAAAAGATTGTGTAATAAAAAATATATGTTAATGCCAAAAATTTAAAAGAAAGGAGAAAAATTTGTATGAATCAGATAGGATTTTATCATGGAATAAAAAAGATGTCCTCAATGACAAACAAGTCAGGCGTGATGAATGTATTTAAGGAAGCAACTAGAGAATTAGGGAAATATAAAAATTATGTGAATCAGAATCTCAGCAGTAAAAATATTATTCTTGAACGTAATGACAATGTATTGGAAAATCAATTTGCAAATACGATTATGACAAAAACGAGTAAGGATATAATACTTGTAAATTCTAAAATTGCTGATGGGGAAGTTGAGAATAAGCTGAAAGATGACTTAACATTTTTTCTTACAGAAGTTGATTGGAGAGAGTATTTTAAATATGATTTGGAGAAAGTTAAGGAAGAGATGGGAAAAGATGCTAAATGTGTGTATGCTGTTGTGCATATGGATGAAGCAAAACCTCATTTACAAGCAATGTTTGCTTTACAAAGAAAAAGAGAAAAAAAAGCTTTGTATACAGAAAGGGACGTTGACGAAGAGAAAATAAAAGCAAATTTGAAAAAGGATTTCAATCGTCATAACAAGAAAAATAATATAACTAAGAATAATTTAGATAAAACAAAATATAAAGACTGGGAAGACTATAGAACACAGTTTTATAATGAAAAATTGCAGAAGAAAATAGAATTTCAGCTAAAAAAAATGAATGCCAATACAGATACTAGAGACTATGAGTTTCCAGCAAATGCAGATTTTAGACTTGTTTATGAAAATATACACAAAAATTTATATGAAAAACTGAAAGATAATGAAATAATTACTAGATATAAAAGAAATCTTGAAGTGATGTTAGGCGAGAAAATAGATATGGTAGAGAAATTAGAAAATCCACTTGCACGAGGACAGAATTTGAGAGCTGTTAAAGTTCAAGTTCAAAAAGATAAAGAAAAATTGATAAAAGATTTTTTGGATAATAAAGTATCTAAAAATCAATTGATTGAAAAATTTTACCATGATTATAATGTCCTCAAGAAAAAGGAGATGACAAGTGATGAATTTGATGAGAAAATGAAGAGGACACAAAAATTAATCAAAACAAGAGATAGAAATAGACATTTTGCTGATACAATGTTATACTTTCCGAAGGTTATTGAAAATATAAAAAATTCGGGAAAAATTTTTTTATCTAAGGAAGATATGAAAAAATTGGAAGCTTTTTTGGATAAAGATGAGCAGAAACATGGAAATTTGATTGAAAGAAACCAAAAAATTAATGAAGCTAATGTCAAATTTAAGGAAACACAGAAAGAGCTTAAGGAAATTAAAAAAATTATTGCTGATGAAGAAAAAGTAAGAGAAAATAAAAGAAATACCTGGAAAATTGAAGAATCTGAACAAGAAAATAAAAGGATGGATTGGAAGAGAGAAGAAACAGAACATCAAAAAGAAAGGGAAAATTGGAATGATGAGAAAAATAAGATACAGCAAGAAAAAGAAAAATTAAAGGGAGAAAATTCTCAGGCTAAAGAGGAACTAGAAGATTTGAAGAAGAAAATAAAAGAAAAAACAGGAATAGTTGCAAATATCTGGAAGAAAGATAGCAAAATACAAACCGAAGCCCAAAAAGTTGCCAAAAATGAACTAATCGAAGAATATAATCAAACCTATCGAAATGACCCTTTAATTCAAAATGAGTGCAGAGAAACAGTAAAACAAGAATATCTTAAAATGTATCGTAATAGCCAAAAAATAGATGATGAAGTTAAAGAAAAAGTAGAAAATGAAAAACGTGATGAATATGAAGCAAGTTTCATTCTTGAACCTAAAGTAATTAAAGAATTGGAAGAAAAAGTCAAAAACTTAAAATATAATGCAATGTTAAATGATGAGAAATACATAAAACAAGCGAAAGCTCAATTATCAAAGAATAAGGAGTTTTTAAAAAAAGTTGTAGTAAAAATAAAAGAGGAAAAGAAAAAAGAAATTGAAGAAAATCCTGAAGAACTAGAAAAACTACTTACTGAAATCAAAATTGAATACAAATCTGATGACGAAAAAAATAGACTAATATCAGAAAAGTTAAAAAATGATCCTTATTTCAGAGAACAGACTAAAATAAGTTTAAAAAATGATAGTGCATTTAGAAGAGAAATTATTGAAAATATGACTGAAACAGAGCAGGAACAAATTGCAGTTAAAACTATTAATCTTATGAACAAAGAAGAGAAATTTAACTGGATAAGAGATTATGTGGATGAAGATAAAATCATGGACACTATTACAGATGAGGAACTAGATCAGGTTGAAGCTGAAACAAGAAATGAAATACTCGGAGAGATTAAGAATAAAAATGAAAGTTATTATGAAAACATATTAGAACTTCCAAAACTTTTTTTTAAATATTTTAAGAGATTTGTAGAAAGAGAATTAAGTACAACTTTTGAAGGTAGTAAGTATGAAAAAAATATACGATAAAGGAATGCAAAGTCAGTCAGAAAAATATTCATAAAAAAATCTAATAAAAGTTTTATGTAAAATAGTGTCATTTTTTTCTATTTAAAAAAATTAATGAAAAGAAAAAAATATAAAAAGAAGATATAAAAATCTGACTTAAAAAGTGTTGCAAAAGTGATTTAAAAAAATATGACAGAAATGTTCAGAGATATGACATGTATAGATGATTTTTTTCTAGAGAGTGTCCAAAATTTTTGTGTAAACTCAAAAATGGAGCGAATGCTCCTTTTTTTCTTTTTCATTAATTTTGGTAATTTATAGTAAACTAATAAACTTTAAAAGTTATGATTATTTTATTTAAATATCAAAAATTTACATTATCTTTTTGGCGATAGCTGTAAAAGTAAATTTTTCAGGATGATGAATAATAGTTTTCGTATTGAAATAATGTACCATTTGACAGATAAGCGTGAGTTTCAATAACAACAACCATGTTTATATCCTTTAATTTAAGATATTTCTGTTCTTCAGGAGTAATTTTTTTCTAAAATTAATATCTCTACGAGAATAGGCTATTTTTAACTTTAGTTCTTTTTTTCTATATATCATATATTGACTTTTTAGCAATCTCTTCATTCAAAAAAAGGTATAATTCTTCTATCAAAAACTAATAGAATAATTTAGGACTTCCCATTTAAGGAATTTGTACGAACAACTTTATAAAAATCAGCACTTTCAGAAACTTGAAATTCTTTCATTAATTTTTTATCCCCTTGAACAATATATAAACTGATTAAGTCAGTTTCAAGATTAATATTTTGAAGTCTACTAATTTCCTGTACAGTTTGAATTGAAGTCAGAGAAATATTTTCCAAATTTTTTTTCTCCAGTACAATTGATTTTTTTCCTTTCACTTTTTGAATATAACCTTCCATTTCCAGCATAGCAAGAGCTTTTCTTACAGTAAGTTTGGAAAAATTATAATCCATTGCCAAATCATCTTCTTTTTTTAGAAAATCTCCTGATTTCAGGGTTCCATTTTTAATTTGCTCTTTAATATCGTGATATACTTTTTCATATTTATTCATTCGTTTATATAAACCTTTCATATAATTTTTAAGTTTAATTTTTAAGTATTATAACTTAATTATACACTAAACAGAAAAATAGCAATAAATACAAAAAGGTTTGTATAATACTTTTAAATTTTTAAAAAATTTATATAAAAAGTGTTGACTTTATGTGTTATTATAATAATGTAAATAGGAAATAAAAATTAATAAAAATATAGAAATGGAGATGATCATTTATGAAGAAATTTTCAATTGTAGTAGCTGGTGGAGGGAGTACATTTATCTATAATTGTGTTGATGTTACTTGAAAATTTAGATAAATTTCCGATTAGACAAATAAAATTTTATGATAACGATGCAGAAAGACAAGAAGTTATAGCAAAAAGCTTG
>BNJV01000952.1_pt1 | contig 23093 bp, 13 predicted proteins | sample 8540591 | NCBI WGS metagenome assembly BNJV01 (sample SAMD00202457, study PRJDB9452) | human saliva metagenome | host: Homo sapiens | reverse complement strand
TCCACTAAACATTTCTAAAAATACAGGGGTTTAAACTTAAATTTTCTTATTTTACCTTCTTTATCAATAGTGCTTAAAACATTGTTTTTAAAAAATATTTATAACATGCTTTTATAATCTTCTGTAACATCTTTTAAATAAATGTCATTCAAGTATTTTTAAAATTACATTTTCAAAAATCAATTTTTTTCTTCTTGTTTATCAAGTTCAACTTCTGTTTTTATTAGGCTTTCATTATTTTTTAAAAAGAATTTACAGTATTTTTTTCCAAATATGCTCTTAGCATGTTGCTTTTTAAAAATACCGTTATTCAATTGCCCATAAAAATCTATTTTTCTTTTTAAATCTGTTTTTACCCTCAAATCCCTTTGAGGGTAAAATTTATTATTTTTAAAAAGAATATCTACTTCTTTTTTTATCTTCTTTAAAAATAGGTTGGTACTTCCCATTTATCCACTTTTACAAAGATTTCATCTGTATTGTTTTTGTTGTTTTGTAAAGTTCCTGCATAAATATTTTCTACTTTAACTTTATAATCTTTATTTAAAAAAAGTAAAATTTTTCTATTTTTTTCTTTTTTTCTATATACTCTTTTAAATCTAGGTTGTTGTAAAGTTTAAAAGTATTTCCCCTGCTTCCGTTTTACTAATTTTTTTGTTTTCTAATTCTTTTTAACATAAAAAGTTCCCCCTTTTTTTATGGAAGAACTTTTACTAAATTAAATACTATTTTTAAAAATTTTTAATTTTCTTTTTACTAAAAAAATATGTTATAATACTTTTTATAGAAATATTGTATTTCTTAGTTTTATGTTATATAATTAATAAAGAAGTTCTCTATTAAATTTTTAACTGTAGTAGTTATTTTTAAAAAATTGTTGAGTTTTTAAAAATTTTTATTTGTATTTAATATTGTAAAGAGTTCTTCTGTTTTTAGTTAAGGAAGTTGCTACCAACAGCTTCCTTTTTATTTTTTTATTATATCACTTTTTAAAAAAATAACAATTATTTATACAATTTAAAATCTTTTTAAACATCCATAAATTAATCTTTTCAGATGGCTACATTATTGTCTAAAGATAAATATATGGCAACTAAAAATACTAAATTTTTGATATAAAAAAATAGGCAATTATGCCTATTTTTTTCGGTTTTTATATAGTCTATTCATGGCGACTCTAACAGTCATTTTCAAAATGTCGTTATCTGTATTACCTGTTTTTTTCAATTACTTCTGTAATTCTTCTATTAAATTCCTTTTCCCATTCTTCAGCAGTTAGTGCTTTCTTTTCTACTTCTTTTTATTTCTTCAGCTTCAAGTTTTTTTATAACTTCTTTTTGTCGTTATCTTTATATTCTCTTTCTTTTTTTATATTTTCCAGCACTTCAACTATATATTTTTCTAGTTTTAATTTTTTTGTCGTTATATTAGATTGCATTAGCTGTTTAACACCTAGGATTATAAGATTTTTCACTATAATTTTTTTAATCAAATACTCCACAATACTAGGTTTTTCTAGTATCTCCAGCTTAGGATTTTTAATAGCAGTATCTAAAAGATTTTTTTAAAAGTTTTAGAAATTTCTAAAGTTTTTACTTCTTCAGCATCTTTTTATTATTGGTTTTTGTATCCCAAGTAAATAAGTAACTTTTTAATTTTGTTGTCGTTTTACTATTATTATTTTTTTATTGGTGTTACTTTTAAATTATTAAATACTTTTTTTAATTCTGCAGTTGCTGGTTTTAATATTCTTTTTGTTAAAACTGCTCAAAATCACTTTTATAGCTTTCACTAGCACCCAGTATTTCAAACAGATCTTGCTTTTTCAAATTCTATGTTCCATTCCATTGTGCTAGTTTAGGCATCAGTCTTTTCGCATACTTGCTTTTTAGACCTTGATATTGGTTAAAAGAAAATTGTGTGTACATTTCCACTAAATCATTTAAAATGAATGAATAATCCCTATCCACTTGAACATACAAGTTATTATTTTTTTGAAATCTATTTTAAACTTTCTAAAGAGTTACCCATTTCAAGTCCATTTGATGATTTTTATAATTAATTTAGTTTCTAAAAAAATTTTTGATAACACTACTTCTAAATATTTTTTTCAAATCTTATATTGCTTCTACCCATGTTATAGCGATTTTTTTAAAAGTCTGTAATGTTTATATAAACATCTTCAACACCTTTTTCTTTCAACTCCAAAGCATAGTGCAAAAAAACAGCTCTAATTCTTTTTCTTCTAACTTCCCTATACTTAATCTATTTAGAACATTATTATACTTTACAAGATCACATTTTTTTCTTTTTCCACTCCTGCACCCCTTAAAAAAATCATTTCAGATAGCTGTATTATATTATAAAGATATATATATGTCAATTAAATAGGACTTATTTTTTTATATGTCCTTGTTTTGTTACATGATGTCCTATAGTTTGTAACCTAGTGTCCTATAGTTTGTAACCTAGTGTCCTATTTATTGTAACACAATGTCCTATTTATACCCTTTTAAAACCCCTAAAATTCTTTAGTTTAGTGGTGTCTAAATTATTTTAAAGATAAAAAGAATAAAGATAAGAATATAGATATTTATTTTTAATTTATTTGTTACATAATGTACCTTTTTAATTTTTTTAAACTTCCAGCATCACAAAAAGGATCTACAAATTATAAATATTAAATTGTTTTTGTAATATCTTATATAAACAGTTTTATCGACTTAATAGGACTTATAGTATACCTATCTTTATAAAATCGTTAAAAAAATGTGTTATAATAGCTTTAAATATAAAAAAGGCAGATAGACTGCTGGAACAGTCTATCCACCTAAAAAAACACTCACTTTAGTAAGCGTTTTTTTGATAGCAGTAAAAAAATAAAACTGCTATCATGGTTAACAATACAGCTTTTTTTATACATCTTTTCACCTCCTATGGTTACTGGGATTGTCTAGGACTAGATATATTATATCATTATTTTATTGACTTTTAAAATCTAAAACGGTATAATGAATTATAAGATATAATAATATATCAATATAACAATACAGTTTAATAAGGACTATAAACACTACTTGCTGGAACAAGTAGTGTTTTTCTTTCTCAAAAAAATATGGTATAATATATTTACTATATCAACAATTAGATGCTGTTCTCTCCCTCATGACTAGCATCTTTTTTTATTTATTCTAACTTACTAAATTTTAGTTAGTTATGTTTTTTTGTAGAACTCCCATAAAATATAAGTTACAAGCTCCCCTTTTCCAACTTTGTTTTTATATGCCATTTCTACAATTTTGTCATACAACTCTCCATTTACCTTGACTGCCATATTCCTATCAAGTTTTTAGTTTTTGCTTCGGCAGGTATCGTTATTATACCATTTTCTATAATTTCAACATTTTCACTTCTACTTCTGTATTTTTTTGGACTATTTCGATAAGTGCTTTTTAGATTATCTGTATCTTTAAAAAAAGTTTGTTTCTAAATTAGTTAGTTGGTTAGTTTGTTCGTTAGTTTTCTCAACTTCTCTATTTTTCCACTGGTTTTAACTTCTTCTTTTTCATCTTCTGAAAAAAATCTAGGGTATACAAGTTCATCATTTGTAAAATATTCTTTATTTTTAGTAAAAAAATCTTTTTTTCTTTTTATTACTGCCAAAGTATTTTTTTATCAATTTCTTTTTAAAAACTTCTTTGTTTTTATAGATTCTTTTATATTTTCGATTTTTTTCTCTTGTTTGGTAATTCATACTTTTATCACTCCCATGTTTTTATAACTAACTAAATGTTAGTTAGTTAGAAAGTATGCATTCATTTTTTTAAAATTTCTTTCAGTTTTTTTATAAATTGTAGGTCTACTAATATTTATTAATCTAGCAAGTTCTGATAAATTATAATTACTTTTACCATTCTTATATTCTTTTTAATAATTCTATCTGTTTTATTACTTAATTTTTTTCTCTTTACCTCCTATTACAGTTCCCTTTTTTGAAATCATTTTACCTTCACTATTCTTTTTTAATGCTTCATATCCTTGTCTTTGTCTTTCAAGTAGTGTTTCTCTCTCATGTTGTGCCACCCAGCTAAAAACATTTATTAGTAAATCTGTAATACCTTTATTGGTTGTATCTATCCCTTCCTTAATAAACTTTATTCTAACTTTCATTTCTTTAAGATCTTCAAGTTCCTTTAAAGTTTCTTTAGTATTTCTACTGAATCTGTCTAAGGAAGTGAATATAAGTACATCTCCTTCTCTTAACTGCAGTTTCAACTTTTTATATACTTCTCTATCTTCAAAATTTTTTTACCACTTTCTTTTTCTATATAGATTTTATCAACTCCTTCTTTTTTTCTAATATAGCTTTTTGTCTTTCTTCACTCTGGTCTACAGTACTGACTCTTATATATCCAATTCTCATAAATTTGTAAAAATCTACCCCCTTTTTTTATACTTTACACTTTCTGATTTTTTTATAACTGCTCATTTTTTTCCATTACTTTAACTTCTTAAAACTATTATACCATATTAGTAAATAAAAAGTCTAGTTCATTTTACAATATAACTAACTATAAATTAGATAGTTATATAAATAAAAAGAAGATATATAATATACCTTCTTTTTTTAGAAATTATAATGGAAGTTTTATACCTTTTTGTTTCCAATAATAACGATTGTATTTTTGTTAGTTAAAAAAACTTATATTATTTTTTTCTTATCAGCATCTTGTTTCTTATTTTTTTCATACTCATCATTATATTTTTATTAGTTCGGTTTTGTTCTTTTCTAAATCTTCTTTAGCCTTTTTTTAGTTCTTTAATTATTTCAGCTAATCTAGTTTTATCAACTTCTGTTTCTTCAAAATCTTCTAAAATTTTTTTTAATTCATCTGTTATAGTTTTTTTCTTCTACAACTTCTGGGTTATAATTATTTTTCTAAATTTTTCCATGTTGGTTACCTCCGATTTTTCTATTTATTATATCAAAAATTTTTTTAACCATCAACTTTTTTTATTTTTTTCAAGGGTGGTTTAATACATTATATACTATAATGTATTAACCTAATAGGACTTTGACTGAAGTCAAAAAAATCCGATTAGGTTTAAGGGGAATATTTCCTTAAAAATCCCCTAAAAATTTTACTTTAAAAATACATTTGCAAGTGTATTTTTAAGAGTAAAAATTTTATTTAGATCTAATATTCAATATCAATTATATTGTTATTCTTTTTGTCTTGTTCTTTGTTAAAAATAATTATCTTTTTCTAGATTAGAATATCCAAATTTTTTTGTTTTTAAACTGTCCACGATAGCATTTTTTTAAAAATCGTTTACCTTCTCTTTTATAAAAATTATAAAGTTATCTAATCTAGTTGGTTCAAATTCTATTTTTATCTTTTTCAGTGTAATGATGTAAAACTTCTACTTTAGTTTTTCCATCTCCAGTATTATAGTTTATTTCCATCTTATCAAAATTGTTAGAATACATAGTATAACTTGCACTTGCTAACCCATAAGCTAAATTTTCTTTTTTTCTTCAAGAGTTAAAATTTCTTTATCAACTTTTTTTGTTATCTTTTCTAGCTTCCACTTGTATTTTATATTCTTTATTATATCTACTTTCATTATCTAAGATACCGTTCATTTCCAATTTTATATTTATACTGTCGTATTCATTAATTATAGTATCTTTAACAGTTTCTATTATATCTTTTTTTCTTTTCTTCTTTTGTGATTTCTTGTAGTGCTGGAGTTAAAAATACTATTATAATCATTTTGTTTTTCTAAGTACATTTGTACTATATCTTTTTAATTCATCTTTTTTTCATTTTTCAAGCCTTATTTTTTTCTATTTTTTTAAAGAATTTATAAGATCTTCAGATTCTTTCTTATCTTTTTAAGTTTCTCACTTTCTTCTTTAATCTTTTTTTATAATCTTCAGCTTCTTGCTCTCTTTCATTTTTATAGATTTTTGAGTAATTATAAATTCTTTAATATTAGTAATATCATTTTTCTAAATCAGCTTTTTCTTTTTTTCTAAATCATCTTTTTTTCTTTTAATAATGCTTTTCTCTTTTTCTTCTGAGTCTTTTTATAATATTTTTCTTTTTTTCTGAATTATAGGCATTTTCTATATTTTTTTATCTTCTTCTAGCTTTTTTTCTTTTTTTCTTCTAGGTTGTTTTTTTCTGTTAACTGATCATTATATTCTTTATTCTTCTTATCTAGTTCTTCCTTAACTTCTTTAATTTTCTTTTTCTTTTTTTCTTTTAAATCTTCAGCAGTTTTCTTTTTCTTCTTCTTCTAACCTTTCAGCTTCTTTTTTTTATCTTCAATTATTTTCTCTTTATAATCTTTAATTTTTTTGTTGGTATAAATCAAGTTCTTTTTCTATATCATCTTTTTTTCTTTTTCTTTATTCTTTTTAGAAGTTTCTAACTTAGTTAGTTCGCTAGTTAGATTGTTAGTTTCTGTTTTTACATCTTCAATTATTTCAATCTTATTTTTCTTTTTTTCTTTTTCAGCTTTATTTAGTTTTTTTCTTTAATCTCTTTTTATTTCTTCTTTAGTGTTTACAAGTTCAGCTTCTAGTGTGTCTTTTATGTCGTTGTTATATTCATAATCTTTAGCAACTTTTAAAATTTCTTTTGCTTTTTTATATTTTTTCACATCCAAATGTTCTGGAAGTTCACTACCTTTTTTTAGTGTAATATCTTCTTTATAAGTCTTTTTATATTCATTTATAAAAACTTTTTCTATTTCTTCTCTAATCTCTTTTATAGCTTTTATAGTTAAAACCTTATTTTGACTTACTTGTTTGCTTACTCCCCTTTTATTGTTTTCTGCAATAGGTACAGCGATCAAATGCATGTGTGGACTACTCTCATCAAGGTGTACAGTGGCTTGTGCAGTTATAATATTTCTATCTTTTAATATATCAATAGCTTTACTATAAATACTCACCATCTTCTTTTTATCTTCCATAGATTTATCTTTCCAATGTTCTGCATCTCCAAGCTGGAATAACATTTCAACAGCAAGATTTGTTTGTTTGTCGTTGTTAATTTGTTCGTAATAATCTAGTATTTTCCTATCTTCTCTCTTCTGTTTCATATTATAATCGTAGACAGCTTCAGTGAATTCGTCTTTATAGACTTTTTTAACATCTTCAATTATATTGTTAGTTCCAACAATTACAACATTTTCATGACTTTTCTCTGGATCTAATTCTTGATTATTCTTATTTTTATATTTTCTATTATTGTGAGCATCTGCCTTTTTTAAATCTTTTTCAGATCTTATAGCATTTTTTTTACTCCCACAATGAAAAGTAATTCCTAATTCCTTCATCTTGATCTACCACCTTTATATAAAAATAAAAATTAAATTTTATGCAAGAATAAATATAAAATTTTGCTCTTAAAAATACACTTGTAAATGTATTTTTAAAAGTAAAATTTGGGGTTGTAAGGGTGTCCCCTTACCCTAATGAGGTTTTTGGCTCTGTCAAAAGCCCTATTAGAATAATACATTATATGAAATATAATGTATTAAATTTATTTTAACATAAAAATTAAAAAAATATTATATAAAAATCAAAATTTTTAATGGAAGAAGACGACCTTCTTATAGGGTCGTTTAACAAATTTATAAAAAGCATAGTGATATAATAGTATACCTTATTTTTAGTTTTTTTATATGTTCTAATATCTTTTAATTCTATGTAATCAGCTTCTAGCTTTTTTTAATTTCTTTTTTTAGCTTCACTTTGTTTTTTTATTTCTCTTTGGATATTTTTCGTAAATATTTTTTTGTTAATTTTTTTATTATTATGTTCTAAAAAAATTTATATTTAAAAAAATCCTATTATTTCCTGCCTAGTATAATCCTTAAAAAAATTTAATTATTTTTATTATTTATATTTGTTGTTATATAGTTAGTTAAGAAGTTTTTAACTTCTTTATACTCAGTATTTTTAGGAGTTTTAACTTTATTTATAATAGTATTATCTAAATGAATACTATTAAATTCTTGCATTAATTTATAAAAAGCTTCAACATTATAAGTAGCATTCTTATATTTTTTTTAAGAAGTCTTTTTAAACTTTAAATATTCTTCTTTATCTGTTGGTTGTCTAGTTTCAAAATTCAGTACTTTAAAAGTTTTATTTTTTTTATAGTGCAGTCTACTGTTTTACAAGTATCTATTATTGGTATGTTCTTACCATCAAATTCTATATAAAAATTAGTTTTTAGTATTATAACACCACTTAAAACTTCTTCATTTAAAAGTTGTTCGCTTAGTGTAGTAAGCTTCAAGAATTTATCTTGCACCTTACCGTTATATTTAAGTAAGTAGTGCAAAATAGTATTTCTATTTTTAAATTCTTTTAATACTTTTGCTCCAGCACAAGCAAGAACACCATCAGAATTTATAGCGAAATTGCCTCTAGTAGTTATATTAAAAAAAGCTTCATTAGTATGTTTAACTTCCCAAATGGAGTTTAAATCTTTATTATCTTGTATTTCTCTACAAATGGCTAAAATCTTATGTGTAAAATCTTTTATATAATAATCTTCTTGTGTAAGTTTATCTAATGTAGTTATATCTGTAAGATTAGTTATAAAACCATCTGTCGTAACACTATATACTTTATATTCTTTTTCTTCTAAAAGTGCTATAACATCCGTTAAATAAGTTCTTACTAATGCTGTTATGCAGGTTGCATAAATAGGATTAGTTAGATCACAAGTTGGCATTTGTTCAGTTACCTTAACTTTATTTATATAACTAGATATAGAACTGGCACTTAATCCTTGTGCAGTTTTCCCGTATAAACTATTATTTTTTAGTTTTATAATTTCTTGCTGGATAGACTTTTTACCAAAAATCTTTTTAAATTTATTTCTTATTTTTATAGTCTTTTTATAATAATCTTTAAAAATATATTCACCTTCTAAAGTGCTAGGTATTATTAATCTTTCAATTTTAGTAACAACACCTAAAGATAAAATTCGGTATAAATCAGCACCAGCAACAGCAACATTACTACCTTTACTTGTAAACACTAGATTATTCTGTATTTTTTGAGCAACACACCCATGATTTCTATATCTTTTTTCTTTAGTTAAACTAAAATCCCAACTTACAACACCACAAGCAACATTAAACTCTTTAAATTCATCTAACTTTTCTAAAGCTTCTTCAGGACTTATATCAATATATTCGCTAAAAGGTACTAACATATTAACCATCGGAACACAACTCATAAGTGTTGGATATGCACTGGTTAAATCAAAGTCGGTGGTCAATATAGTGTAGTATCCTCTAGTGTAGCACTGGTTAAGACCCCCATGATAACTATTGGTGTAATAAGCTAAACTGTTTGTTATATTTAAACTTAAATGTGTAAAAATCTCTTTATTTACCAATTTACCATTATTATCAGTAGTTTCAATATCAGCTTTAAAACTGCCGTTGTATAAGAAAGCAAAAATCTTTTTAGGGTTTTCTATGGCAGTTCCAAATATTTTTTCCATTATAGTATCTATAAAACTATTTACACTGCTCTGACCTATGGTATAAGGATATTTAGTATTAAACCCCCATATTTTGTAGGCTAACTCTAATGTCGCTAGGGCATCCATATCAGCATAATTTATAAATTCTTTAGGATTGGTAATTAAATAATTTAACATGTTGGACTTATCTATTTTAGGATCATCAACCTTTTTAAAAAATTGCTCTTGTGTTTGTCTTGCAAGACTTTTTTCACCACTGCAGTAAGCCATCGTATCTCTAAAATGTATAAAAACTTTATATTCTAAAGTGTCGTTTTTAACATTGTTTTTGTATTTTATATTCATAGGTAAAGGCTTTACACTCTCAATTCCACCTTGTATTTGTGTAGCAAAACCTTTAAAAAAGACAGTTTCAAATTCTTTGTAATGTTGCATATCAGCACGACCAAAATGATGTAATAAGCAAATAGATAATCTTCTATTAGTTCCTTTATCTCTATTATTTATAAGAAATAAATTCTTATCTATAAATCGTAAAATATGCTGTAAAAAAATGTTTTTTTATTCCAAGCTTCAGCAGTATATTTTTTTTACAAATAAAAGGTAAAGGAATAAATATATCCACTCCAGTAAAAAAAGCGTATTGGTTACTTAATAATACAGTTTCTTCTTTATTATCTTGACCTACAACATTGATAAATTCTGTATCAGAAGAAATTACAAGTGTAAAAATCTTTATTTTCATTAAGGATACTTTTTAAAAGTATAACCTTCTAAATCATAATTTTTATATCCACTAAACATTTTCTAAAAATACGGGGTTTAAACTTAAATTTTTCTTATTTTACCTTCTTTATCAATAGTGCTTAAAACATTGTTTTTAAAAAATATTTATAACATGCTTTTTTTATAATCTTCTGTAACATCTTTTTAAATAAATGTCATTCAAGTATTTTAAAAATTACATTTTCAAAATCAATTTTTTTCTTCTTGTTTATCAAGTTCAACTTCTGTTTTTATTAGGCTTTCATTATTTTTTTAAAAAAGAATTTACAGTATTTTTTTCCAAATATGCTCTTAGCATGTTGCTTTTTAAAATACCGTTATTCAATTGCCCATAAAAATCTATTTTTCTTTTTAAATCTGTTTTTTTACCCTCAAATCCCTTTGAGGGTAAAATTTATTATTTTTAAAAGAATATCTACTTCTTTTTTTATCTTCTTTAAAAATAGGTTGGTACTTCCCATTTTATCCACTTTTACAAAGATTTCATCTGTATTGTTTTTGTTGTTTTTGTAAAGTTCCTGCATAAATATTTTTCTACTTTAACTTTATAATCTTTATTTAAAAAAAGTAAAATTTTCTATTTTTTTCTTTTTTTCTATATACTCTTTTAAATCTAGGTTATTTGTAAAGTTTAAAAAGTATTTCCCCTGCTTCCGTTTTACTAATTTTTTTGTTTTCTAATTCTTTTTAACATAAAAAGTTCCCCTTTTTTTATGGAAGAACTTTTACTAAATTAAATACTATTTTTAAAAATTTTTTTAATTTTTCTTTTTTTACTAAAAAAATATGTTATAATACTTTTTATAGAAATATTGTATTTCTTAGTTTTTATGTTATATAATTAATAAAAAGTTCTCTATTAAATTTTTTTAACTGTAGTAGTTATTTTTAAAAAAATTGTTGAGTTTTTTTAAAAAAATTTTATTTGTATTTAATATTGTAAAGAGTTCTTCTGTTTTTAGTTAAGGAAGTTGCTACCAACAGCTTCCTTTTTATTTTTTTATTATATCACTTTTTATAACAATTATTTATACAATTTAAAAATCTTTTTAAACATCCATAAATTAATCTTTTCAGATGGCTACATTATTGTCTAAAGATAAATATATGGCAACTAAAATACTAAATTTTTGATATATAAAAAAATAGGCAATTATGCCTATTTTTTTCGGTTTTTATATAGTCTATTCATGGCGACTCTAACAGTCATTTTTCAAAATGTCGTTATCTGTATTACCTGTTTTTTTCAATTACTTCTGTAATTCTTCTATTAAATTCCTTTTTCCCATTCTTCAGCAGTTAGTGCTTTCTTTTCTACTTCTTTTTATTTCTTCAGCTTCAAGTTTTTATAACTTCTTTTTGTCGTTATCTTTATATTCTCTTTCTTTTTATATTTTTCCAGCACTTCAACTATATATTTTCTAGTTTTAATTTTTGTCGTTATATTAGATTGCATTAGCTGTTTAACACCTAGGATTATAAGATTTTTCACTATAATTTTTAATCAAATACTCCACAATACTAGGTTTTTTTCTAGTATCTCCAGCTTAGGATTTTTAATAGCAGTATCTAAAAGATTTTTTTAAAGTTTTAGAAATTTCTAAAGTTTTTACTTCTTCAGCATCTTTTATTATTGGTTTTGTATCCCAAGTAAATAAGTAACTTTTTAATTTTATTTGTCGTTTTACTATTATTATTTTTATTGGTGTTACTTTTAAATTATTAAATACTTTTTTTAATTCTGCAGTTGCTGGTTTTAATATTCTTTTTGTTAAAACTGCTCAAATCACTTTTATAGCTTTCACTAGCACCCAGTATTTCAAACAGATCTTGCTTTTCAAATTCTATTTTTTTTGTTCCATTCCATTGTGCTAGTTTAGGCATCAGTCTTTTCGCATACTTGCTTTTTAGACCTTGATATTGGTTAAAAGAAAATTGTGTGTACATTTCCACTAAATCATTTAAAATGAATGAATAATCCCTATCCACTTGAACATACAAGTTATTATTTTTGAAATCTATTTTAAACTTTCTAAAGAAGTTACCCATTTCAAGTCCATTTGATGATTTTATAATTAATTTAGTTTCTAAAAATTTTGATAACACTACTTCTAAATATTTTTCAAATCTTATATTGCTTCTACCCATGTTATAGCGATTTTTAAAGTCTGTAATGTTTATATAAACATCTTCAACACCTTTTTCTTTCAACTCCAAGCATAGTGCAAAAAACAGCTCTAATTCTTTTTCTTCTAACTTCCCTATACTTAATCTATTTAGAACATTATTATACTTTACAAGATCACATTTTTCTTTTTCCACTCCTGCACCCCTTAAAAAATCATTTCAGATAGCTGTATTATATTATAAAGATATATATATGTCAATTAAATAGGACTTATTTTTTATATGTCCTTGTTTTGTTACATGATGTCCTATAGTTTGTAACCTAGTGTCCTATAGTTTGTAACCTAGTGTCCTATTTATTGTAACACAATGTCCTATTTATACCCTTTTAAAACCCCTAAAATTCTTTAGTTTAGTGGTGTCTAAATTATTTTAAAGATAAAAAGAATAAAGATAAGAATATAGATATTTATTTTAATTTATTTGTTACATAATGTACCTTTTTAATTTTTTTAAACTTCCAGCATCACAAAAAGGATCTACAAATTATAAATATTAAATTGTTTTGTAATATCTTATATAAACAGTTTTATCGACTTAATAGGACTTATAGTATACCTATCTTTATAAAATCGTTAAAAATGTGTTATAATAGCTTTAAATATAAAAAAAAGGCAGATAGACTGCTGGAACAGTCTATCCACCTAAAAACACTCACTTTAGTAAGCGTTTTTTGATAGCAGTAAAAATAAAACTGCTATCATGGTTAACAATACAGCTTTTTTATACATCTTTTCACCTCCTATGGTTACTGGGATTGTCTAGGACTAGATATATTATATCATTATTTTATTGACTTTTTAAAAATCTAAAAACGGTATAATGAATTATAAGATATAATAATATATCAATATAACAATACAGTTTAATAAGGACTATAAACACTACTTGCTGGAACAAGTAGTGTTTTTCTTTTCTCAAAAAATATGGTATAATATATTTACTATATCAACAATTAAAAAAAAAAGATGCTGTTCTCTCCCCTCATGACTAGCATCTTTTTTATTTATTCTAACTTACTAAATTTTAGTTAGTTATGTTTTTTGTAGAACTCCCATAAAATATAAGTTACAAGCTCCCCTTTTCCAACTTTGTTTTTATATGCCATTTCTACAATTTTGTCATACAACTCTCCATTTACCTTGACTGCCATATTCCTATCAAGTTTTAGTTTTGCTTCGGCAGGTATCGTTATTATACCATTTTCTATAATTTCAACATTTTCACTTCTACTTCTGTATTTTTGGACTATTTCGATAAGTGCTTTTAGATTATCTGTATCTTTAAAAAAGTTTGTTTCTAAATTAGTTAGTTGGTTAGTTTGTTCGTTAGTTTTCTCAACTTCTCTATTTTCCACTGGTTTAACTTCTTCTTTTTTTTCATCTTCTGAAAAATCTAGGTATACAAGTTCATCATTTGTAAAATATTCTTTATTTTTTTAGTAAAAATCTTTTTTTCTTTTTATTACTGCCAAAGTATTTTTATCAATTTCTTTTTAAAACTTCTTTGTTTTTATAGATTCTTTTATATTTTTCGATTTTTTTCTCTTGTTTGGTAATTCATACTTTTATCACTCCCATGTTTTTATAACTAACTACATGTTAGTTAGTTAGAAATGTACATTCATTTTTAAATTTCTTTCAGTTTTTATAAATTGTAGGTCTACTAATATTTATTAATCTAGCAAGTTCTGATAAATTATAATTACTTTTACCATTCTTATATTCTTTTAATAATTCTATCTGTTTTATTACTTAATTTTTCTCTTTACCTCCTATTACAGTTCCCTTTTTTGAAATCATTTTACCTTCACTATTCTTTTTTAATGCTTCATATCCTTGTCTTTGTCTTTCAAGTAGTGTTTCTCTCTCATGTTGTGCCACCCAGCTAAAAACATTTATTAGTAAATCTGTAATACCTTTATTGGTTGTATCTATCCCTTCCTTAATAAACTTTATTCTAACTTTCATTTCTTTAAGATCTTCAAGTTCCTTTAAAGTTTCTTTAGTATTTCTACTGAATCTGTCTAAGGAAGTGAATATAAGTACATCTCCTTCTCTTAACTGCAGTTTCAACTTTTTATATACTTCTCTATCTTCAAAATTTTTACCACTTTCTTTTTCTATATAGATTTTATCAACTCCTTCTTTTTCTAATATAGCTTTTTGTCTTTCTTCACTCTGGTCTACAGTACTGACTCTTATATATCCAATTCTCATAAATTTGTAAAATCTACCCCCTTTTTTATACTTTACACTTTCTGATTTTTATAACTGCTCATTTTTCCATTACTTTAACTTCTTAAAACTATTATACCATATTAGTAAATAAAAGTCTAGTTCATTTTACAATATAACTAACTATAAATTAGATAGTTATATAAATAAAAGAAGATATATAATATACCTTCTTTTTAGAAATTATAATGGAAGTTTTATACCTTTTTGTTTCCAATAATAACGATTGTATTTTGTTAGTTAAAAAAACTTATATTATTTTTCTTATCAGCATCTTGTTTCTTATTTTTCATACTCATCATTATATTTTTATTAGTTCGGTTTTGTTCTTTTCTAAATCTTCTTTAGCCTTTTTAGTTCTTTAATTATTTCAGCTAATCTAGTTTTATCAACTTCTGTTTCTTCAAAATCTTCTAAAATTTTTTAATTCATCTGTTATAGTTTTTCTTCTACAACTTCTGGGTTTATAATTATTTTTCTAAATTTTTCCATGTTGGTTACCTCCGATTTTCATTTATGTCAAAATCGGAGGTAGCCAACATGAAAAAATTAGAAAACAGTATAACAGAATTATGAAAAAACTATAACAGATGAATAAGGCCTGAGAAAGGCCTGAAGAAACGAAGTTGATAACAGATTGCTAGTGGGAGGCTAAAAGGCCCAGAAAAGGAACAAACCAGGCCGATGGTGTAAGCTGGATGCTGAAATGCTCAAGTTTTAACTAACAAATAAAATCGTGTGGTAAAAGGTATCAAAACTTCATTAGAATATAAAAGAATTGTGTCTTGCTGGGCCTGTCTGGTTATGGTTATTATGGTAATGAAATGAACAATTTTATTGCTAATATGTTGTGGACACAGAAGTGAAAATGGAAAAATGACGGTATAAAATAAAATGTGGTATGAGGTGGTACAGGTGTGGTGTGTATATGGAGTTTGTGAACCCAGGTGAAGAAAGACAAGTAGAAAAGAAGGGTGTGAAAAGAGAATGTTTGTGAGAAGATAGTATAAAGTTGAGGCCGGATGGGGAAGGAGATGTTCACTGCTATTCACTTTCAGCGGACAATTCGGTAAACTGCAAGAAACTTTAAAGGCAGATGTAAAAATGATTGAGATAAAGGACTGAGAGGACAGATACAACCAACAAAGGTATTACAATTGCCAATAATGTTTTTAATAGATATTTCTTTATCGAATAACAGACAAAGGTGTGTAAGCTGTTAAAATGACAAAGGCTGTTCAAAAAGGGGACTATGACAATTGAGAAAAAGATAGTGACAGACAGATGGGAGTGATAAAGAATGAGATGGTGAAAATGTTGTCGGAACTTCTTGTGATGGTGGACGGTGAAAAACTGAAATTTGAAATGAGATGCATGCACTGACTGACGTTTGATTCGGATTATAAAAACGTGGGATGAATAAAGCGTGAACGGAAAATCGGCCTATGAAAGGGTATCTGTCAAGGCAAAGGAGGAATTGATATGCTGACGACAAAGGAAAGTTTTTATAAAAATAAAGATGTTTACAGATGGGCTAACCTGGATTTTCGGAGGATGACCGGTGGAAAATGAGGTTGAACTGTTTCGAACAGGCAACCGACGGCGGTGGGGGCAGGCACAGACCGCAGACTCTAAAGCGCAGCGAAATGATCAAAAATACGGTAAGGGGTAATGATTGAAAGTAATTGTAATAACGATTTCGGTATCAAGCTTAAACGATAGATATGTGATCCAAATAGTGGAGGTTATGGTGGGTAAATGTAAAACTGGGGACGGAGAAAACTGTTTTATGGGTTCTAAAACATGACTAACAAAATTTAATGAGTTAGAATAAATAAAGATTAGCAGTCGAGCTGCGTCTTTGGGTATGTCAATATGTACCATATTTTTGAGAGAAAAGAGCTGCTACGTTTCGGCGGTAATCGTTGCTCAGTCGCTGTATGATATCGTGGTCGTGCTGCCGTTGGGTACAGAATCGATAAACAATATGTCTGGTCTGAACAATCCCGGCCTGGCTCATGGGAGGTGGCGGTTTGTTCACTGCTGTCAAACGCTTACTGAAAGGCGGTGTTTTAGGTGGATGAACTGTTCCGGCGATCTATCTGCTGTTAAACGTGTCGCTACGGCCCTGGCAGGCCTGCGCAAAAAGACAATTGCTATGGTCTGAAGTCGATAAAATTGTTTATATAGTGCCTGAAACAATTTAATATTTTATGTTGTGAATATACGTAGATAACCAATTAGTGGTACGTGGAATGAATAATCTATGATATTCTTTGTCTTCAAAACGGTGGTTACCATAAACTAAGGGTGCAAGAAATTTTCAAGGGTATAATGGGACGTTGATGCAATAAATGAGACGCTGGAACCTGGCTATGGGACACTGGAACCCTGAGCAGGATCATGCGGGACATATGGAAATGAGATCTGACTGAGTCGACGCTTATGTCTTTATGTGTAACCTGGCTAGCCTGAAATGATTTTTGAAGTGCAGAATGAGAAAAGAAAATGTGATCTTGGCAATGTGGAAATAGTTGAAGTATGGGGATTAGAAGAAAAGAATTAAACTGTTTTGCACTTATGCTGAATTGAAAAGGTGGCGTTTCGCATTACAGACTTTAAAAATCATGGTGGGCTGTGGGTGAAAATGTTTAAATGTGTCAAACAAATCATCAAATGGACTAATCGAATAACCTCTTGGAAAGTTTGAATAGTTTCAAATGACAACCGTGTTCGGTGGATGGAACCGTCGTTGTTCGGCGATTTATTACCTGTTGTCGGGTCAAAAGCGGGGGCGAAAAGACGATGCGCAATGGTGGGTTAATGGGGCAGATGTTTAATGCTGAATGGCAGTGGCTTATAAAGGTGGGTTGGTTGGCTGAAAGACGGTAAAACCGGCGCGGCGCGGGGTAAAGTGGTGGTTAAAGCAACGCCAATGAGCGTAAGGCGATGAAATGGGTAAGGATTGCTGATGCGGGATGCAAACCAGATGCTGGTAAAACTGGAGAACTTTAAAAATCTTTTGAATGCTGCTGATGAAATCCTGGCTGGAGACAGAAAACCCTGATGATGGTGTTGATTAAAGTGGTGAAAATGTAATCTGGGTGTTAAACGTAATCTGTGTAACGACAAAATAGGCTTAAATATGGATGATTATGAAAATATAAAGAAAGAGAATAAAGATATTTTGCGGGATTATAAAAACTTGACTGAAATAAAGTGAGAGAAAGAAAGCATGATCGGGAAAGGGCCCCAATGGAAGAATTACAGAGTGAAGAACAGGCCGGCAGACCAACGACATTTTGAAATGACTGATGAAATAACCGTGATGAACTATATAAAAACCGAAAAATGAGCAATTGCTATTTGCTGTATCGAAAATTTAATGACACCAGTATATCCTGTTGGCCTCTTTGAACATGTGTATGTATGGATGTTTAGGGCCACGAAATGTATAACAGGTGGTATTTTTAAAGGGGTGATATAACAAAAATAAAAGGAAAGCGGTGACAACAGCACCCTGTCGTGAAGAACTCTTTACAATATTAAACCAAATAAGGAAAGTTGCAAAAACTCAACGAACCACCATGTACGGATGGGCTGATGAAAACTCTTTAATAACATCAAAACAGAAATGACTATAAAGCTATTCTTGCTGTTGAAAATTAAAAAGAGCCCCAAAATATTATTCAAAGTTCTTCATAAAGGGGCTGTGAAGGACCAGAAATGAGAACCAGTGAACGGGCAGAATGCACAGGCTTGCAAGGTAACTGGTTTAGGGTATGAAGGAAGATGAAGGTTGCTGAATGGATATGGGATGAGTGAAATGCGGGTTTACAGGCTGGCTGGCTGCTGCAGATGGATAGGCGGGAAGTCTGTGTTACAGGTAAAAGAGTGGTGTTCTTTGAAATGTTTGCCCTCAGGGTTCGAGACAAGTAGTTTAAAATGGATACATGAACGTCAGTGTTTAAAGCAACGTATGGAAAAATACGGAAACGCACGAAAAATGATGACCAATAAAACAGGTTGACGATAAACAGAGAAAAGTGATTTGAAAATGAACACAAAATAACGGTGTTTGACTGGGTGGGCCCGCAGAAAGATTATAAAAAGCATGTTATAAACCTGTTTTAAAAGGCAATGTTTAACGCGACCGACAAAGATTAACAAAGGTGGGCGCCACTGTTAAGTGATGGTTATCCTCAAGAATATGATTGAAGGTGTCACAAAGGCGCCATAATGAAATAAGTTGCGCTTGTTCTTCTGATGCAAGTTGTGATGGTAACAGATCAGACAACAAAGAAGAACTTCAAGTGACCAGCCACGCTTTGCAGATGAACTGTTGTTCGCGCAGCTGTTCAACGAAAACTGTAACAGATGGCTGTTTTTGGCCTCTTACGTTGGGCTCAGGGGCATTTCTTATGACAATGAGATGAAGGAACTAATGAAGATATCTGTTGCTGTTATCGTTGATGGGTGTGACGTTACGAAACTGGCACAAGGTTTTGCTGCAATACGGGTGGAATGAGGTCGAAACATGTGATGCTCAAAATGCAAAACGTGTTGAAACGTTGCTAGAATATGAAAGTTTTTGTACATTTGAGATGCGATGACACGGTGAAAAAGGTACGCAGGGTCGAGCGCAGAACGAACACAAAGGTTGATCAAAATGAATAAGTCAACATTCAGAAATTGATTACCAATCTAAAAGAATATGAAATTAACGATAATAACGACCTGATGAGACAACCTGCAATATGGGGGTTTAATATAAACATCACTGTGGGTCGAGCAGTGAATAACGTGGAAGAAAATGTTGAACCGTAAACCTAAAGACACGCAGCTGTGCGGCGACGGTTACAAGCGATATATTGAACTGCGACAATAATGACGGGGCAATGAATAAAGGACACACGCATTTGAGACTAAATGCAACAACAATTTAACTATTACGCAATGGTGTCATCGGGGTGTATCAGTCTTTGCCAGAAGGGGCTCTTTACGCTATACCATTGATTTAACCGGTTAACGCTTATGATTGTTCGATATTGTGTGTTGGTACTGCGCAACCAGTATGATATGGGGCTCCTGAAGAAACAGAAAAGGATCAGATGAGCCAAAGGACTGTGTTGGCAATATTGGCTGGTTAAGTTTTCAGTTGCTAAAGAAAGACATAAATCGTGAACGTGACGCTCATCTGAAATAATCTGGTGTTTTGGTAGGGTGATGTGCTGTTGCTGATAATTTTATCTTGGGTGTTGCAAGTGAAGATAACCTGTGCCACAGAAGAATGAATATGTTCACAAGATTATAAAGACTATGAAATGAAATAAATTTAAGATTTTTGATGAAATGTCCGGCGAAGGTATGGAAACTGAATGTGGTTCAGGAGAGCTACACCCGGTTCTGTGTGGTGTATGGGCAGTTGAATGACAGACAATGCCGGCACAACGTCTAACTAATCTGTTGTGACCTGCGTAACGGCGTTAATGAGTGACTTGCACAGAAGAAAAGAATAGCAAAACGTAACAGTGTTACGACAGATATGTTTTATAACTAATCTTACGGATGACTTACGCAAAGGCTGTTATATGAATTTTATGAACACAGCCATTGTGAGGTCTGAATGACAAAGATTTAAACTCCATTTGAAGTTAAGCTGTGAAGCTTTTAATATAACTGCAGTGAACTCGCTATAAGTGATGGTTCTTGTGATAACTGGTAAAAATCGATAAGGGCCCAAAAAATGAAATACTATTTTACAACGCAAATATAACGAGCGAATGCTGAATGAGGAAACACTGCACTGAAGCGGGCTGTTTCAAATGAAGAGTTTTTGAGGTGTTAGCTGCTAAAGAAGGCAGACACAGGGGTGATGGTGGGCGCCAATGGCAGATAGCTTGTGAACAGTGGACTGCTATAAAAATAAGGCACAAAACAACAGAACAGAACTGAACTGTCGGCAGATGAAGATGTTGAGTTGAGACAACAAAAATATGGGCTCTTTGCTGCTGTTGGGCTTTTATGGTGTGCGGGTGGTGTTCGTTTAACGTTGTAAACAGGTTAAAACTCCTGAAATATGATGTAAAGGAAGCAGCTAACTATGTAACGAATATAATAATAAGAATAATTGAAATTTTTGGAGACATGTGGGCAGAGAGGCATGGGACACAAATGGGGCCACAGGAACATGTGAAGTTGACAAAATGTTGCGAAATATCAGGAAAAACAGAGTAATAAAAGAATTAAAGCTGAAACTGACCACATGAAATTAAGATGGGGCATATAAAGTAAAAATAAAAGATATGACTGTATCACTATGTATAAACGTTAACGTTTCTATAAGGAAAGGTCGTTTTCTTCTCAATAGAACACAGGATTTTTACTCAATATTACAGTTTATGCTAAAATAGGTTGTACGTTATATTTCATATGATGTGTGTTAAGGACTTTGAGCAGGCAAAACCCGTGAGCTGAGGGACACTGCCGCAGGCAATTTTGCTGAAATCGTTTACAGAATATTTTAGGCAAGTATGTTCTGCATAAGTAATTTTGTTATATAAGGTGAATGAGGAGTGAGGGTAAAAATGTATAGATACGAAAGGGCAGATGCTACAACAGAAAATATAAAAAAATAAGGGTAATCAGGGGAGTGGGCTCCGAAGAATCGTGGTGTTGGTTCTGGCCTGGTGAAGATGTTAAAAAGAATACTATAGACAATTCGCAAACTGTCTGATGAGGCAGAAGGCAGGAAAACTCTGGGTATTACAATTTCGTGTAACATTTCAGGCTCTTTCGCTCTTTGCTGGTAAATGTTGACCAACTGAAGATACTGAAGACGTTGAATAAATCTGTGGAAGAGATGATGTGAAGCGGTGAATGAATGAAATCATGACTGCACAAACACTGTACACTGCTGGAGCAGTGAGTCACGGCCGTGATCACTGCCAGAAGCGTGAGGGGATGGCTGGCTCAGAGTCAGATGGGTTTTAAAAGCATAAAGAGGATGGAAGAATGAAAGAGTTTTATGAAATGAATATGGACATGGAAGATGATACGCAAAAAGGTGGTGCAACTGGTCAGTGAAAAATATGAGAGCAAAAGGCCACAAGGACCGCTGGTGTGGGCACGGGCATGGGCCACTGGAAGCGGAGGTGATGAGCTGAAAAGAAGTTGAGCAGATGAGAGGATGTGAGCAGGGGCTGGCTGGTCTGACTGGCAGACAGCTGGTTAGAAACTTCTAAAAAGGGCAAGAAAGGAAAAGATCGATATAGAAAAGAACGATTCTGCAACAGATGAATTATAAGAAAATAATTAGAGACAAAAGAAGCCTGAAGATGGAAGAAGAAGAAAGAAGGCTGGTGAAAGAAAAGAAAGAAGGTAAACAGATAAGAAGGAATAAAGAGATGTAATGGAAAGAAGGAAAACAGAAAGAAGGCAAAAATATGGAAAATAACCTATAGTCGGAAAGAAAAGAAATGTAAAGACTCAGAAGAAAAGGAAAGCGCGATGATGAAAGACTCGATTTGAAAAGAGAAGCTGATTCAGAAAATGATGTTATGAAGTTTATGATTAGCAAAATCTAAAAAATGAGAGGAAACAAGCGAAGATAGATGAAGAGGGGTGAACTTAAAGATGAGAGAAAGATCTGAAGATGTATGGGGTCTTTAAAATAGAAAAATGGGCAAAAAACGAAAGATGAATAAGATGAAATGTTGCCAGAAAACAAGGTGGTGTAACCTGTGTTGCAACTCCAGCACCTGAAATGCAAAGAAAGAAAACTGGTAAGATACCTCGAATTAATGAATACGATTATGGGTGGAAATGTTATGAATAATGACAGACTATGATAAAGGAATATAAACTCTGGTGGAAACTAGAAAATGACCGTGATAAAAGTACAACTGTGAAGAAAAGAAATTTAACATGAGACCAACAAGTGCAGGAACCCTGTGTGTTCGCTGACACGATAAGATGGAAATAATTGTAATACTGGGATGAAAAACTGAAATGAAGTTTATCGTTACGAAAGATAAAATAAATTTAAGACCAACAGATCAGATAACTATGAATGTATAAGAGAGGTAAACTTGATTTAAAAATGTAATAAATGGACAAGCAAGGGCGGTCAGCTCTGAAAGACAGTGACCTGAGCAAAGGAGTGAACAAGAACTGGCAATATGATTGATATTGATGTTGAATCTGAAGCCGTTTGCTCTTGGAAAGAGCTGCTTGCAAATATATTTTAAAGTAGGTGCACAGTTTTAGTATTCAACAAACAATCGGATTTTGACTTCGATCAATCTGTGGTATGATATATAATGATAAACTCCTGCTGAAAAATAAGCTGTATAACTTC
>BNJV01001993.1_pt1 | contig 23100 bp, 21 predicted proteins | sample 8540591 | NCBI WGS metagenome assembly BNJV01 (sample SAMD00202457, study PRJDB9452) | human saliva metagenome | host: Homo sapiens | reverse complement strand
GGTCTAAAAGTAAAGTATGCAGTTGAAACTAATGTAAGAACCCAGACTGCAAGAGAGATACTTATAGTGATCTATAAAAGTAGCTCTCTCTAATAAGGATTTCAATCTCTAAAATCTAAAAAAATAGATTGGGTACAAAAAAAAAACTTTAATATATTACTTGGTACACATTTATAAAATATGGATATCATTATTCTAAAATGACAAAAATTTATTACGTAAAAATTGAGGAGGAAAGGAGCCTGTAATGAAAAAAATATACATCCCAGAATATAAGTTTGTGGTATCTGAAGATAAGGCAATGGTGAAAGTTTTGTGGAAAATCAATAAAGCATTCTAGGTGTGAAACGATAACTTTGAAGGGATAGGAAGATTCGTAATAAAAGTTGCTATGTTCAACATCACACCTGTCTCTATACAGGTAAATCAAATTTACACAAAACAGGAAGAGTTGATAAATTTAAGAAAAATATAACTTTTGAGAAGACATTACAAAATAGAGTTGCATTTTAATAGTAGTAATCTCTGGGTTTTTGAGAAAAAGAATTATAAAATAATATATATATATACTGTATTTATGGGGAAACAGTAAGTAAATTACTGAGTAAAAAGAATAATAATGGAGCAACAAAAAAATAAATATATGTTCAATAATTGAATGGAAGTGATTTAACAATGGCAGTTTTGAATTGAAGCATCCAGCCAATAGAGTACAAACTTACAAACTTAAGAAATAAAACATATACTAAGTTTTCAGGAGTCTTAACAGAAAGCAGGTTTAATGGGTATGAGGCAACAAAACATTTACCATTGAAGGAAACTAAAGAAACTCCTATCTAAAACTAGAACAAAAGTTCTTTTGATGAGCCTGTATGACTTGGTTCCATCCTTAGGGCAGGATTGGGAATGATAGATTTAACATTATGGTGCTTCACTAGAAATGCAAAGAAATATCTTGGAGAGCAGGGAAATGTGAAGAAACTCTGAAACCTGTGGTTATTAAGTAAAAATGCCTGCAAATGTCATGGAAAGCCGTATGCCTAGAAAGCTGATCCGATGCTTGCAATAGGTCTAATGACTTATATATACACTTAATTATTTAAAGGATAAAAGGCGTAAAAAAAGAAGGCAAATGCTATGTATAATAGGAGCACCCAAGGAATTAAAAGTTCTGAAAAACATCCTGATGTGGATCTGTATATTGTCGTAACTGATGACGGACTTCTAATGAAATGCCGAGTATTTATCCAGGGTTTAGGAGATGCAGGAGATAGAATTTTGGAAATAAAATAAAATTTGAAAAAAATGAAATATTTTGAAAAATAAAGGTAGTAAAATATAAAAATTTGTAGTATAATATATGTAGTATTTCTAAATTATCTATAAATTATTATAGATACTCTATCGATTATTATAAACAGGACGTCCATTGAGGGACATTCTGTTTATATAATATCTATTTAGTTTAATGGAATTTTATAATTATTTGAACTCACGTAGGTTGGAAGAATGGGTATTCTTTCTATAGAAATTTAATTTTAGCAATATTTTTAATACTGACACTATTTGTCTTATTTTGAAGTTTTTAGATTTTAAATCCTATTCCAAGCGTATTCCTTAATTGAAATATTGATTGAGTTATCTTTTATATACATTGATTTTAATAATCGCATTTAAAATATTTTTATCCTATGATAGATGGAATTTCCAAGAAGAAAATAGCTGGCTAATTTTAGGAACTTCAACTGAAAGAAGTGTTTCATCTATACTGAAAAAAAAAAATATGAAAGTTTTATTCTTATATCTCTGTTTTAAGGAATAACATTCCTTGAATATGCTTTATTCTATCTCGAAAATCATTTCATTTCCACTATGGGAAACTTGGGAAGTTTGCCAAGCTTTAGAATAAGTGTAAATGACTTTTTCTTATCTTCAAATTCCAAGCTATCCAGATAATAGTATCAAGTGTATTGTATAAAAATGTGATTAATCTAAGTATGGCTTTTATTCTGTATCTTTAAATATTTAATTTTAATCTCATTGTATTAAAGTGCTCAATTGGGGATTATCATTTCATAGCCTGATCTTCCTTAAGATGAAATCATTTAAAAGTACTTTTCAAATTTTGCACATGTTTTTCCAGCTTTATTAATGGTCTTAAAAATTTTATATTGCCAAGGAATGTAATAACTGAGGAAAACAGAGAAACTAAAAATGGCAAGGACAATATGGAGAAAATTTCTTTCTTTAAAGTAATCAGATCAGTCTATTAGCCATTTTCTAAACTCCAGTTTGTGTTTCTATATTTATTTTATATAAATATGTATCCTTTGATTTTATATTTCTTTTCTGAAAACTTCCGGACATTTCCTTTTTGTTTATAAAACAAAGCACATCCTTTTGGTATTATATATTATTTGTCTCTCTTATCAACTATAATGCTGTCACTCTGTTTCCAAAAGCAGAGAATCTGTATTCTTCAGTATTCTACATTTTATACAAAAGCAGTAATCCTAGATTTCCATTTCTATTTTTAATATCCTGACTTAATGATAAAACAGAGATTGCTAATCTAGTAGTTGCAGGATTCTTCTCAGGCTAAATACAGGTGTGCTGCCAGAATTATTTATAGCATCAATATACCATGGTTCCTTCATCAAGTATCAGCAGACATGTCTACATTATCTGCTCAATCACCGCTGTACAGCGACGCCGTTTTTCCTATAACGGTACATTTTTAATTCCTTTTATTACGGCCCAGCTAGAGAACCATTTTTCAACACTTTGTCGGGAATTTTCATTTCCCAAGTTGTGGTGAAAACTTTTAATATCAGTGTCTACTGATAGGAGATTAATTATATTTTTAGCTCATCTACGGCACGATGCAATATAACGGGCTGCAGTAATTACACTTCCTACTAGCATATCCTACTCCTTATCCAATATAAGCTATACTCCTAGAAGCATAGCACAACGCCGCCCGCCTCGAACAAAGGGTTTTCGTAGGAAAATCTAATCAGACAATAACATCATCTATCGCAGACTGAACCTTTCACTGACCTTTTAACTCCTGCACATCTCCAATACACTTTATGAATTTTATAGGTGCTCGTTCCAAAAAGTTTTGAATTTTGAATTAGTGAAGTTAAAATTTTCAATTCCGGAGCAAGTTCTGCACTTCATCAGTTTTCAAACCAGCTGTCAGAAGAAGCAATAGCAAGTTTTCCTTGCCTTTCCATTCGTGTGTATGTTGTCTAGATAGTCCTGAAAAGGAAATACCAAACAAATTTTAAATACGAACTAGCATCCTGGAAGATAAGTCCACTTTCACTCAGCAAGTGAACTGGGTTGAGCCAGGAGACTTCTACTATATTTTCTTCCATTTTAATTAGTCATATCTTTATATTTCTATTTCCAGCATCTTTATCAGAATCTTCAAGAATGCAGATTAACACTACATCACAATTTCCTCATCTGGGCCTACTGTATATCTCTCTCTCCAAGACTGTAAATCAGCTTTGGAAATTATTCTCTTGTCACATCAGATTTGTGAAACAGGTCGTAAGAGATGTAATCTCTCGACACCCATTTTTAAAGGCTTTCGCGCTATATGTTCAAAGAATCATATCTCACATGATGGGCTATTTCTTGTATCAATCGTGTTTTATTTTCATTTCTGGACATTTGAGTAAGTCCATCTTTAAAAGGAATATTTATACTAAGTAAGACTAGACTACAGCACATCGGAAGTCTTAAAGTGCTGCGAAATTACCATCTTCTGGCCCTCATATATGCTCATTTATTTTATATTTTCCTCAAAATCAAATGAAGGTTGGGTCTTTTATTCTCTTCTGCTATAGGTTCATCACTAGCAACTATTAGAATGCTGTGCATCTATTTAACGGTTCCTTTTAATCTGTTCTCTATTCATGCCCCTGGGAGGTACTGATAATATCTTAGATTACTGCTCAAGCACACATTTAGATGATATCCTACGTGATTTTTCGCCCTTTTTATGACAGTTCCTTTCACCTAGAAGAAATCAGAGATTTCTGTAGTTAAGCTTCCTTTTATACTCATTGAATAAATTTATCAGTTGGCTTCTCACCTTAAGCCCGGGAGAAAGCTCAGAAGTTATAACTGCATTTTTGTTTTGTCTGCACTTTAAAGAATCGATTTTCACTTTAAACTCTGAAAGACAAATTGGACACACGGATACTACATCCTTAATATATACTTTCTTCCCTTTATATCTGTCAAGCGAAACAGCTCTTTATTATTTATATCTTTAACTGAACTCCCTGAAAGTGTACCCACTCAAACAAAAGAAGTCACACTGGACTCCTAACATAATTGTAAGTATAGTGACTAATTTTTCTACAGAAATACATCCTTTCTTTGATAGTTAGGCTGTATTGCTTCCATAATCCATCCGATAGGAAGCGGTTAAAATTCTCTCCAAGAATGAGCAGAATTCCAAGAGAAATAATACAAGAACGCACAAAGATTTTAAAATACGTACATTTCCATTCTAGGTACACGGTACTTTCTCTGTACTCTGAGAGAAAAGGCAAAAGCACAAATGGAGTTGGAAAGTCCCAAAACATAGACAGACATCATTAAACCACCATATATTGCAGGAGCATCTGGCCAGCCAGCCAAAGCTCGAGGCAAGCATTGCAGCCTCATGGCATGGTGGCCCATCCCAGACTGAATGTCAGCAGGAGAAAAGCCTGTCACAAGGAAGAACAATCCTATAAGATTAAAATGCTAAGGCTTTATTCTTTTCTCCAGAAAATCACAAATCTTTAACATATACCTGTCTGATGGAAAACCAAGTACTATTACAATAATACCTGCATATAATTTATAGAAAGTATTTGAAGGACAACTCCTGTAAGTATGCTGAAGCTAAAACCTATACTGACAAAAGTAAGTGGAAAGTCCCAAGATGAAAAGAAACGTATTGAGTATAGTCTTTACCTGCAAAATTCTAGATATACACGTGGACGACTTGGAAGTGAAGGGCAGGAGAGAAAACTTGCCACCTCCAAGGAAAGAGACTTCCTACAAAGATGTTGATTAACTCATTATTTTCTCCCATTCTTTTATTTAATCTAAATTTGGCTTAAAGTATCCATACTTTTCTTTTCCATATCCCTAAAGAAGATTCTGATTGAGGTGCACTGCTCTATACAGCATCTAAGTCCTCCCTGTCTTTATACTCCAATCATCGAAAACATGACCAAGATGGGCTTTCCGCTCGGCTAAGGACTTCCAGTTCTTATCACATTGAAACTTAGATCACTTCGTAAAGTGACAAACATCTTTGCAATGGGTTTTGTAAACTTGCCATCCACAACCTGAATCTGTATATTTATCTTTTGAAGAAAATAAAGGTTCTCCTGCTGTAATATCCACATATATTCCTGGTCTATGATTATCCCAGTATTCATTAGTAAAGGAATGTCTAGTATCTTTTCTGGTGTAACGCTGTACTGTAATGGAGTCAGACGTTTTTCAGTTCTTCTCTCACTTGGTTTCTGGATAGTCTTTTAGGATCTCTGATAATCTTCATCAGCCATATCAAGATTTATATGGCAGTATCCGTTTGGATCAGATAGTCCTGATGATAGTCCTCAGCAAGAATATAATTTTTAAGGTCTAACTTCCACTTGAATTTTATCTACAAATCTGCTGTTCTGAAATTCTGCAGGATAATTTCTATCCTTGGATTTGTGGTAAATTCCTGTATGGTACTGTCTTCCCTGTCATTTCCCTGCTGGGTTTTATACTCAGGGATCTATTACTGAGAAAGTAATATTTAAGCAATATTCGCTAGGTGAAAATTTTTATCTGAATCATATTTTACATAGACAGTCTGCGTGTGTGGTCCAGTTGAAGCAACGATATTATAGCTGGCTTTTATCAGTTTTACCATTTGCATAGCCGACTGTGGCATCCTTAACTCCAGATATCCTTTTCCATATATGCTTCATTCTAGAAACATCCTCCTGCAAGGTATATTTCCATAATGCTTTCTCTTTGCTCTGACTGCATTGACATTTCTTTCTGTTTTGTTTCTCGGATTTTATTTTTATGTATCCATTTTTATCTGAGCAATAGTGGCAGAAAATACTGTTAAAGATAAAAATCAGAAAGTAATAATAAACCTTTGTATTTCCTAATACTACCTCCTGAATTTATATTAGAAGTATTTTTGTACTTACAAAAGATATTATATCCCGAAATAATACAAAAAGGGAATAGAATATTATAATATTTTTCTATAATTTTATAAGAAATGATTGCAGATAAATTGAAGTTAGAATTTTTGAATAAAAAGCTGTCTCAAAAATTTTAAAAATATGAAAATTATATTTTCTCATTTACTAAATTTCATTTATACACTAGTCATTCATAAAAGAAAAAGTCAAAATTCACCTGAAAAAATCAGGTTGTTGACTTTTCTCAAATTCATTCTGTTTTGAATTGTGCAAATTATAAACAAATTCATAAATATAGTTTTTACATCATTTTTCAAATAGACAGCTTTTATTCAATATTGAAAAGGCTATTTATTTATAAAGTATTAGAATTTTTCCCAGTTCTTTTTCAAGTAATGGAATCAGATATCCATAATTTTCCTTTTCCATGTCCTTTGAAAGGTATAAATCTTAGTGCAAGACTGTTTATACAGTATCTAAGTCCACCCTTGTCAATAGGTCCGTCAGGAAAAACATGACCAAGGTGGGCATTACCGCTTCTGCTCAAAACTTCAGTTCTGACTCTGCTAAGGCTTGCATCTTCTGCATAGTTTACAACTTCCTTTTGGATAGGCTTTTCTAGAGCTTGGCCATCCACAACCTGAATTATATTTGTTTGTGAGGAGAGCAAAGGTTCTCCTCGTTGTAATATCCACTATATACCTTTTCTTAAGTATCCCAGTATTCATTTTCAAAAGGATGTTCAGTGTATTTGTTTTGAGTTACATTATACTAGAAGATTTGGATAATTTGCTTTTCAGCTCATGTCATCAGGTTTTACATATTCTTCAGGGTCAATCAGGAAAGGTATTGACAGCATTAAGGTTTATATGGCAGTATCCTCCGGGATTTTTATCGAGATAGTCCTGATGATATTCTTACTGCTAGGGATGAAGTTTTTCAGTGGTTCACTTTCCTACTCTGAATTTTATTTCTCGTACTTTTTCTGCTGTTCTACAATTTCTGAAGAATAGTTTCCAGGTCTTTAGAATCTGTATAATAAATTCCTGTACGATATTGTCTTCCTCTATCATTTCCCTGTTTATTTATGCTTGTCGGATCTATTACCTGAAAAGTAGAATTTCAGTAATCAGTGAAAGTTTATCAGCATCAATTTTATATGTACAGTTTCTGCATGGTCTGCACTGTGAAGTTCCCTGTAAGTTGTATTTTCTGTTTTCCCTGTTTGCATATCCTGCAGTTGTTTCGATAACACCATAAATGGCATAGCCTTCCATTCTCCAGAAACATCCTCCTGCAAGATAAATTTCTTTATATTTTTGTAGTTGAATCTTCCATTTTATTTTCCTTTCTAGTCTCTCTTTTCAGATTATTGAGATTTTAAAGCTTTCACTAGTATTACTCATAAGAAGTTTCAAGCTGATTTATTTCTCGACATGATAACTTACAGCCATTATTTCATCAGGCTGGTATTTACTCTGTTTATTCTAATCACATTTTCTTTTTATCATTTCTTTTGTTCCCATCAGATTTATTCCCATTTTTGACTGCAGGAATATCTGCTGGAAGCTCAGTTTATCTGAAAAGTTTTCATCAGGTGAAGGGATAAAGTCCCTTTTTCTCCCCTGGTCAGATTAAGCATTTGCCTGCTGAGTGGCAGCAGTATAGAGTCTTTCAGCTTCTTTCATTGGAATCTGCACCATGAGCAAGAAACTCCAAGAATTACATAAGGTTTTTCCAAATATTTTGAAGGGACAAAGCTATCCCTGTAAATTTTTATTGCTTCTTCTGCGGCATCGGGAGAAAAATGGCCTGAAAAGGAATAGGAGCAATCAAGTTCTCCTGAAACAGAAGCAGAGTGTATGGAGCTTCAAGCATGAAAATAAGTACATTTGTATTTATTCCCGGATAAGCTGAAACAATTCCTTGTTCTTCTTCACTTCCATAAATCTCTGTATATCTTTTAATAGCTTCCACAAATTTACTAGTTCTTACATATTGAGTTCTGTAAATGAGTGCTGCCGTATCAGAATCAGTTCCAGGAGCACGCCCTATACCAAGGTCAACTCTTCCTGGATAAAGAGTTTCAAGGGTTCCGTATGTTTCTGATACCTGCAGAGCAGTATGGTTAGGCAGCATTACTCCTCCTGCTCCTACCCTTATTTTTCTGAGTTTGCAAGTAAATGCTGTATGATTAGGGCTGTAAAGTGGAACTTAGTACTCCCTAGAAATTATGGATGTTCAGCCACCCAGTAACGGTGATAGCCTAATTTTTCCACTATTTTAATAAGCTCTGTAGCTCTGTTTATTGCATCAATATCAGTATCATTCTGGAATTTAGGAACCAGATTTAATACGGAATATTTAACATTGTTATTGTCAGTCATATTACTCCTCCTTACTATATTTGTATATAAAAATATAATACTACTTTTAAAAAGGATTGTCAACAGTAATATAAAAATATAGTTTTAAATTTTATTTTGAAAGTTCTTTTTACTGCATTTTTCCAGTTGTTTTAAAGCTTTTTCAAGCACTGAACGTGGACAGGCAGTGTTTATTCCTCATGAAACCTTCTAAATCTTTCTGGAAGGATCTTCCTGGATTAAGTCCCAGTTTTGCCTTTTTCAGCATAAATTCTTCAAGATCAGCCTGACTGAATCCAAAAATCTTTACGACAGCTGTCTGCAGTCAACCCATACAAGATATGTTGCCTGCGGGATATTCAGCTTTAACTTTGTGGAATATTATCCTTACAATAGTTGTAGACAAAACATAATATTATCTTCAAGATATTTCTTCAGCTGAACAAGGTATTCCTCTCCTTCAGTGTATGCTGTAATTGTTGCAACTAGATTGAAAAGGATTGTTTCTATGAACTCAGATCCTTCCAGAATTTATCAAACTTATTTTTCTTCAAGATTATTGAAATACAATAGTTGCACATTGAAGTCCTGCCACATTGAAGGCTTCTTTTTCCGTAGAAGTGCACGTAATAGTATTTTTCTTATTTCTTCTGACACGCTTGCCATTGGAATATGTTTATTATCCCATAAAGTAAGGTCTGCATGAATTTCATCTGAAATAACAGGCACAGTTGTATTTAACGCATAAATCTCCAATTGCTTTTAAGTTCCTCATAAGTCCAAACATGCCCAATTGATTTTGCGGATTACAGAAAATAAGAAGTTTCGGCTGTTCCTTTCAGCTTTTTCTTCAAGATCCTTTCAAGTCAAGGGGAATATTCCCTCATCTTTTCTCAATGAATCTATTTTTCAATGACAAATTCTTTCATTATCAAAGGTTGATGTCATAAAACTCAGAATATACAGGTGTCTGAATAAGAATTTTATCCCACTTTTTCTAGAAAATTGTCTCACTAAAGCACCTAAAGCGGGAACAATACCGATGCTAAAGCTTAGAAGTTCTTTTTGGTTCCCAGCCAAATCTTTTTCTGCCAGTTTACGAAAGACTCAAAAATATTCATCAGGACGGTATACATATCCAAAAAAACACCGTGTTCAGCCTTCTTTTTACAGCATTGATTACAGGTTCAGCAGTTTTGAAATCCATATCGAGCAATCCATAATGGAAATTACATCGTCCACTCCGAATTTTTTATTAATTCATTGTATTTTTGTAGAATGGTTATTTTTCTGTCTATTATTTCATCAAAATTATATTTCATTAAAGTTATCCTTTCGCTTTTTATATAGTTGTTCTCAATATTTCAAAATTTCCTTTTTAAAGTAACCTTTCATGTGAGGAGGTACAAGAACAGATTCTCCCTTCTGAATATCAAGGGTAGAATTACGCTTCTCAATACTTCCTTTTCCTCTCAAGCATTGAGTAGATAATCATACTTTCTTCATTGAGCATCTCTCAAAATTTTCTTCAACTTTACCTTTATCAATGCTGTAATATTTTTCTTTATTATATTTTTCTGTTTCATTTTTCAAATTCAGTTTTGTGATATCCGCCTTTTTCCCAAAGTCTCATCACTTCCAGCATCATCAATGTGAAGTTCCTTTTCTTACCAGTTTTCAATACGGTCAAAAATCGTAAATTCTGTATGTTACGTCAGAATTTTCCTGTATTTCTGCAAAAGAACACTTCCTAAGTGAAGCATGCACCATTCCAGGAGTTATGTCTATCAGATCTCCTTTTTACAGATATTTCTTCAAACATTCCCGAAAAATCATTATTTTTAGCTTTTTTCTATAAATATTTCCTTTGTAATTCCAGGTTTCATACCCATTATAAGAACTGCATCATCGCTTGCTTCCATAATAAACCATGATCTCACTTTTTCCAAGTTCGTTGTGTTTTCTGTTGGCAACTTCATCATCAGGATGTGAACCTGTATGGAAAGTCTGTCGTTTACATCAAAGGTATTTAATAAGTAGAGGAAATCTTTGTCCATATTCATTATAAACTTTTTCACCTACAAGTTCCCTTTGTATTCATCGTAAACTTCCTGCAAAGTTTTTTCCTGTAAGAGTACCCATTTTCAACTATACTCATTCCGTTAGGATGTGCAGAAACTTCCATGATTCACCAATATTCTATTTTCAGGCAAAGTCATATTCAGTTTTGTTTCAAATTCCTTCACCCCATACTTTTCAATAAAAACCTTTTTAAATTTCATTGGATATACATACAATTTCTCCTTCATTTTTAACTTCTATTATTTAAAAATTAATTAACAGTAATAATTTTGACAACTTTTATAAAAAGTACATTTAATTATATTATATACCTATTTTTCATCAGTCAATCTTTTTCTGTAAAACCCTGTCTGCAAGTTTTTCTCCTGCATATCCTGAAAATATACCTATTATAATTCCTGCAATAATATCGCTGGGAAAAATGCACACTTAGATACATTCTCGAAAAAAAGCAATGAGTATTCCTGTAATGAGTGCAGGGTATAAAATATTTCTTTATGCCTGAAGAAAATATATACCATTACAAAGGAAGCGGCTGTATGTCCCGACAGGGAATGAATAATCTTTAGGCGCTTTGATTAACAGTGTAATATCAGTCAGTTCGGAAAAATGGTCTTGGCCTGTGATAAGAGCTTTTAAAATAACATTTACAGCCAGTGCACATATAATAAGTGAAATAATGGAAAAAGTAACTCAATTTTTCGATATTTTCTGTTTAGAAACAGTATCAGTGCGATGGCAATCCATATTATTCCATTATCTCCCAGAATTGTAAAAATATCATAATCTTATTAAACAATTCAGAATTTAAAATTATGCTGGAATCTGTATATTTTTCTATAATTGATATATCAATATTTTGTATAAAATCAAACATGTTTCTGTGAAATTATATTAAAGTATTTAAAAATATATTTATTCATTTATCAAAATTTTACTTATTTAAAACAGTCATTCATTAAGAAAAATCATAAACTCACAAAAGCTCAGACAATAATTTTTTTCTATAATTCACTTCCTATTTTAAATTGTAAAATTATTGAAGAATTTCATAAATATTGTTTTTAATTTTCAACACAATCTCAGCTCCTTTCTTTTTATGGTTATTATATCATATATTAAGAAAGAAGAAAAAGAAAATGACAGTCAAAAATGTTGTAAATAGTAAAAATTATGTAAAAATACAGATATAAAACAAAAATTTATTGTAAAAACAGTGAGGAGGGTAACAGTATGGCAAAGTTAAAAATTTCCTGAAAACTTCTGGTGGGGGTCAGCAACTCGGAATATCAGAGCGAAGAAGATTTAACAAGAGAAACAGAAATATATTTGATTACTGGTATGACACAGATAAAAAGGTGTTTTTAATGAAGTGGAATCCCTGATGTTGCATCAAATTTTCTACAACAGTTTCAGGAAGATATAGCACTTTATAAGAAAATTGGATTAAATTCACTAAGAACGTCAATACAGTGGACAAGGCTGATTAAAGATTTTTGAAAACTGGTGAAGTTGATGAAGACGGAGTAAGATTTTATAATGAAGTGATTGATGAATTTATAAAACAGGGATTGACACTCGTAATAAATCTTTATCATTTTGATATGCCGATAGAGCTTCAGGAAAAATATGGTGGTTGGGAGTCAAAGCATGTTGTGGAGCTGTTTGTGAAATATGCAAAAAAGGCTTTTGAGCTGTTTGGTGACAGGGTAAAAATACTGGATGACCTTCAATGAGCCTGATAGTTCCTGTAGAAGCACAGTATATGTACAAATTTCACTATCCATTAGTAGTGGATGGAAAAAAGGCCATGCAGGTACTTTACAATACTGCACTTGCTTCAGCGAAGGCGATAGAAGCTTACGGAGAGTACAAAAAGAGAACAGGAAATAATGGAGAAATAGGAATTATACTGAATCTTACACCTTCATATCCGAGAAGTGAAAATGAAGAAGATGTAAAGGCAGCAGAAATTTCTGATGCAGTTTTCAACAATTCCTTTCTTGACCCTGCAATTAAAGGGGAATTTCCAAAATTGCTGACTGATATACTTGAAAAAGACGGTGTTTTATGGGAAAGTACTCAGGAAGAGCTTGATATAATAAAAAGAAAAATACAGTGGACTATCTTGGAGTGAACTATTACCAGCCAAGAAGAATAAAGGCAAGGGAAACAGAATTTGACATGTCTTCAGGATGGCTGCCTGACAAATACTTTGAAAACTATGATATGCCTGGTAAGAGAATGAATATTTACAGAGGTTGGGAAATATATCCTAAAGCTATTGTATGATATAGCAAAGAATATTCAGGAAAACTACGGAATATAAAATGGTTTATTTCAGAAAACGGAATGGGTGTAGAAGGGGAAGAAAGATTTAAAAACGCAGAGGGAGTAATAGAAGATGACTATAGAATAGAATTCTACAGGGAACATCTGACTCATCTTCATAAGGCAACTACAGAAGGGCAAACTGTTTCGGATATCATACTGGACTCCGATAGACTGCTGGTCTTGGACTAATGCCTATAAAAATAGATACGGATATATTTCAGTGGATTTACCTACACAGATAAAGACAATTAAAAAGTCAGGACACTGGACAAAAGAAGTTTCGAAAGCAATGAAATAGGAAGGATGGATAGTGTAATAACAAAGCAACGTAAAACTATGGGGACAAAAAGGATATGCGTTTCCTTAAAAACGTAAATATATTTTGTAAAGGATGGATAATTTCTATGAAAAAATATTACTATGCTGTTCGGCTGGAATGTCTACAAGCTCTTATGGTTAATAAGATGCAAAAGGTCATACTGATAAGGGAATTGAAGGGAAAATAAGGGCTGAACCCATGGACAAGGCATCTTCTGAAGTTCCAAAAAGCTGATGTTGTTTTTATATGAGGCCTCAAATTAAGCTTTGCACTGCCTGAAATAAAAACTTACTGACCAGGCAGGAAATAAAATAGGTGTCATAGATCATGATGGACTATGGAATGATGAATGGGAAAAGGTTCTGAATATGGCACTGAAATTATCGGAAAAATAAATATAAGTTTTCAAAAAGACTATCTGAAAATAAAAATCTGATATCTAGAAGCTGTCTTAAAAATAAAAATGATGTAAAAATAGTATTTATAATTTTTCTAGTTTTGGACACTCTTTATATTAATTTATATTTTTAAGATAGTCTTTTTTATTGACTTTATACATAATATTAAGTAGTAAAATATATTGAAAATAAGAAAATTTTATGGCTTCAAGGGAAATAATAATGAATTTTAAAACAAGCTGGACTTAAATAGAGTCTCAACTTGAAGCTCATAAAAAGGAGAAGGTATGATAAAAGATACATGGATATACTAAAAGAATATCTAAAGAAAAATGAAAAGAAAGGCAATAGGATACAGTGAAGAGAAATAACTAAAATTGAAAAGCTATATGATATAGAAGCAAAAGGAGATTTCAGGAGTTCTTAAAAATATGCTGAAAGATGTGATGGAGATTTACTGGGAGATGATCCTATTATTTTATATAGACAAACTTAGGGAGTATGAAGATTTACTTAAGAATGAATTATTCTTATTTTATAGATGAAAAATTTCAAAATATTACATGAAGAAATCAAAAAGTCCATTCTATATTTTCAATAGAAATGGAAAACTATTATTTTATATAAGGACAGTAGATGAAGACTTAAAGATATACTGTTTTGATGAGAATGAAGAAAAGATAAAGGATACTGGAATGGATTTTAATGAATACATGGTTGATTTAGTAGAAAGACATAATCTTGAATTAAAAACCTATACTAGATTTTTCGACTATGGGAGAGCTTCTGGGTACAGTGTGATACATCTGAAAGAATAATAGGGATTAAAGGAAATAAGGAAATATATATCTTCAGAAAGAAAAGAACACTCTGAACTTTTTATCTTCTTGAAAGATATCTTGAAAAGAGCAAGAAGGAGTTTATAGGATACAATGATGATGAGATAAGGGAATAGAGGAACTATATATATAGAAGTGAAGGAGACTTTCAGGAGATATTTAAGTATAGCAGGGAAAAAGTTTGGGAGGATTATTAGGAGAAGAAGAACTGATACTGTATAGTAATTGGAGTGTAGAGAAAAAGTATTATTTAAATATATATTAAAAAGAAATGCTGGCAGAAGAAAAAATTATATGAAGTGGCGAATAAAGATTTTTATAATTTCAATAAGAAATAATATAGAGTATTTCTTTATTATAACAAAAATAACAATCTGAAAGTGTAATACTACATACAAGAGAGAGTTAAAGGAAACAGGAATGAATTTCAGTGAATATGTTGCAGATTTAATTAAAAGATATAATCCGGAGCTGAAGAGTTAAAAGATGTTTCAGTATCTGGAGATATTATAAATATAATGATAAAGTTTTCTTTCATTTCTGAGTGATAGTTTAGTGAAAAATAAAGAACTGCTATACTAAAATAATACAAAAAGTTTGAACTTAGGAAATAAAAAGAAAGGTAAGATAATAATAGGTGGACTGTCCTCTATTATTGCTTAGAGGAAACACAGTCAAAGGATACGAAGTTTGTATACAATGACGTAAAGAATATAACAACAGGAATCGGTAGAACATCATAATTCCTACAGAAGCAGTTCAAAAGTTTTTGGGTAAGTGCGGAATAGGGACTCAAATGGACAGATAAAGTCAAACGGTATCAGTGGGAATATTTCCTGCAAATAGAAGCAACTAGAATATAGATGAAACGATTCATGCAAATGGAAACTTCAGTAATGTAAATGAAGTTCACAATAATACTGGAACAATGACACTTTCAGGCTTTAATCAGGAAGGTGGAAAAGTAACAGGAAACATTGGAAAAGTTGAAGTTATTTCAAGACAGAATACAAGCACAACAACTGGAAGCAGTAAAGGAGTAAACCTTGGAATAAGTGCAAATGGAATGCCAAGTTCTGTAAATGTAAATGCGAGCAGAACAAATGGAAACAGAGCATTTGTAGATAATCAAAGTACATTCGTTGTTGGAGAAGGAAGCAATCTTCATGTTGGAACAGCTGAGAATACTGGAGCTGTAATAGGTAAGGAAGGGAACTCTACATTCAAGATTGACACTTATGCTGGAAAAGATATCCAAAATTATGATACAATGACAACAACAGGAGGCTCAATAGGAGTTTCACTTGGAGGAAAACCAAAATTACTAACGTTGCTTTAATAGGACATGCAGAGATAAGCAGGGTATTACAAGAAATACAGTAGTCGGAGATGTTGAGATAACAGAAGCTGAAGGAAGTTCAATAAACAGGGACTTAGGAAAGCCAATGAAGTAACGAAGGACACTCATAGCGAAAAGACAAATATCAATGTAGAGCGCTGCTAGGTTATAGACATATTTCAAACCCGGCAAAGTTCAAGGAAGATCTCGAAAGAAGCGATACTTGAAGGAAAAAGCAACAGGGGAAACAGTATTAAAATCCATAGAGAAGTTGTAAATGGTTGGAAAGAAGATATTGGAGACCCTGAAAGAAGAGCATACATGAAAATCAAGGAAGCTGTGATAAGGGTAGAGACGGCACCTCAGATGGAAAGAGTATAGAGGAAAGCGGAAGACCTTAACTCACCTGATGTACTTAAGGAACTTGATATAGTCACGATAGAAAATATGACCTGTAGTGACCCTAATCTTCCGATAAAAAGTAAGACAGAGAGTGGAAAAGACACTTAAGGATGGAAAAATTCCTGGAGCATGATGACAAGACTACAAACAAGATATTTGTGTATGAGTGGAATGGAAAATGACTTAGAAATACGTGCAGTAGTAAGGGGAATGGAAGATATCGAAGACCTTAAGGACGAGAAAGGTGCGAATCGAAGAAGGCAGACTAAAAGCGACGGTAGCAGGAGAACTGGCTTTATGATGACATGGATGAAGCAGGGGGACGTGAAGGTAAGACAGAGAGCATAAGCACAGACAGGTTTGCAGATGCCGTAATGGATGTTAATAGTGAGGTTACGAGTGATAAGACTCAATTACCCGAAAAGATATATCAAAGATAGAACTATAAAAAGATGAAAAAGGTTAATGAAGCTTTTACAAAGTATTTGGTAAAAATACGCTAATTTCTCGATTTAAAAAATATAACGAGATTAATTTGACATCACCTTATGCAAGTGAATATAGTATCAAAATGAGATTATTATTATATGCAGGCTAACAATCATGTGACCTTAGAAGAATTTAAATGAATATTATACAAGAATTAAAGACAGTGAAGCGGCTTTTGCATAATATTAGAAATGGGAAAAAATTTATATTGGGAAGATGAAATGTAAAATACGTAAACAATAATAATGGAAAGGAAAGATAGTTTTAGATTCTGAGAAACCCTTGTGAATGATTATTATAATAGAGGAAGTTTTAATGACAGTTACTTTATATGAATGATAAAGATCCGGACAAAACTAAACATGGGAAAAGATATAATTTATTGGTTAAATTAGAACAGGATCAGATGATAAAAGTAGTGTATTAAAAAGAATAGAATTATTCTAGTAGGAAAAAGTGGTATCTGATAATTATGGAGATATAAAAATCTACAAAGACTCAAGAGGGTATAATTCATAGGTTTTAAAAGAGCAATGAGTATGCATCTGACCGTCACTATTTAGATAATTTTTAAAGAACAATTAAATAATTTATTGAAATTAAATTTTGAAGCAGTAATACTCAGAATGAATATTAGAGATAAAATGATAATAGAGATTCTTAATTATAGTTAGCTGTATTTCTTTATTTTAATAATTCATAGAAGGATTTTATTCAGTTTTGTTTTTATTCTGACAATAAAGAAAGATTTTTGAGTTGAAGATATTGAAATTGATTATTTTTAAAATATTATTATAAAATTAAAAATATACACACAAAATGGAATTGAAAAATAATAGTATATTATAAAGATATTGGTGAAATTATTGTAAATGAAAAGATTGGGGAATTGAGATTTTAAGATGTAAATATATTGATGTTGATAGAATTTATTTATTAATAGATAAAGAAATATCAACATTTTAGGTTCAAAAACGAAAAATAGGAAATTATCATATCTATATGGAAAAAGGATTTGATTTAGAGTTTGTAGATAGAAAATGAAGGCAAAGATAGCTACAATAAAAAGAAATTTCAGCTGTCTTATAATGAGTAATAACTGACATCTTTTATTAATAATTATTTATAAAAATACATTAGTAAAACTGGGTATAGGAAGTTTTTAGAGATTTTGCGACAGATATACTCGGAGAGATACAGTATGGTACAGCAGAAGAGGTTAACCGACGTCAAAAGACTGAAAAATTTATTAGCATGACGGACATGAGTAGATAAGTAGTTATAAATATGTGCAAACCAGGTTAATAAGATAAGAAAAGATGTAGATCTGGGTAGGGAGGAAACAAGTCAAGGGGTAACATGCCTACCAGACTTGCAGAAAAGCAACTAAAAATGCTAATAGTACAAGGTGACGTAGGAAAATACAATCAAGATGGAATTTCACAGAGATCTGGTAATAATATGTATATTTTAATTTCTAGGAGATAAAAGGATGGAATGAAGACATTAAATAAAGTTAGAATCGAATATGGAGTCAAGAAATTTTTAGAACGACAATTACAGCAAGGAAAAGTTTTTATTCGCTGTGATCCTATGAAAGCAAGTGGATATTTTTCAAAAAGTAAATTTTTAAAAGATAATGGTTTCAAATTTATAAAAGATGAGAATTCTAGAAAGTGGTGAAAACAATAATGATTATAAAGATCTATAAGTAAAGCATATTTTACATTATAATGGAAGTTATTTTCTATGCAAAGAGAGGTATCTTGATCAATATATGAAATTTAATATTTTCAAAAGAAGAAAGAAAAATAGTTAAAAGAAAAAGTAGGAAAAAGACTATCAACAATAAGGAAGTGAAGAATATAAACTTAAAATATGATACATGGAGACTATATATATAATAACTGAAACTTTAGAAGATAATCATCTTTTAGATGAAACAATAAGTACGTTTGGAAAAAGATTTAAAATATCTAGACATATATTTTCACTAACATGATAGAAATGATTCATGCATAATATATATGGAAAAATTTAAAGAAATTATAATACAAAATAAGATATAAGTAAAATGAAATTATATCGAAAAGAACATAATAAATTAAAAGGAACTCAGTTTTGACAGAAGATAAAAGTAATGAAGGGTTATAGAAAAATTTTATCTGAATTAAACTAAAATGAAAAGAAGTTATATTCAGTTTAGATGAAAAGGCGAAAGGTACGATTGTAAACGTATCTGCAAGTATACATAATTCAAACACATTTATTACAAAAATCTCAAATATGAGAAAACTCCTGATAAAAATATATTCAGAACAGATTATGAACTGTCAAAATCACAATACTTATAATGGAATTGTACAGGATCCGAATACATAATAAATTGGAAACCAGAAGAACAAAAAAGGTATTGTGGATTTTGGACATAAACCTGATAGAAAATATTCAGATAGTTTTTACCAAGAATATTTGCCCGAAAAATGGACACCACCACAGTAAGTTGGTATAATGATCCACTAAAAATTACTGACTTTGAAGTGCCTATTAATCAATCAAGGACGTAAAATGAATAGTTATTTATATGCAAAGAAAGGAAAAGGAAAATGTCTAGAATATAGAGCAGTATCTGCTGTAGCAATGTTAGAAATATGAAGATTTTTAGAATTATTTTGAAAAAGGATATGAAGATAAAAGAAAGTGTTTTAAAAAGCAATATTTTTGTATGACGTCTTAAGAAATAATAAGATAGCACGTTATAAAATAGCAAAATTTTAATAGTTGAAGGAGTTAATATTAAAAGTGTAACAAAAAGAAGGAACTACTATCCTTTATTTCAAGGTGGAAATGATATAATAGAACAACAGAATTATGCAAAATAGAGAAAAGACAGATATATAACACCATTATATAACATAAAAACAGTAATGTTTAAAAATATATTTAATTATGATAATGTTCCGAAATAGAAATGATGCCGTTGTATGAACTTGATTTTAACACTGGATTAAAAATTATTAGTAAAAAGATAAAATGGAACCGACATCGTTAGACTTTTGCAAAAAGCAGGAAGACACAGAGTACATAGAGAGACTATATTAGAAATATAATCTAAACAAATGAGTAATCTAAGTGACATAGTCACAGGAATAAATATTACTTTATAAAGAATTTAAGATATAGAATAAATTAAAAGAAAACTTGATATCAGACAGTCTGGAAAGAATTCCAGGTCTGTCTGTTTTATAAAAGTTTAGTGATCGGAACACCTGGATTTTTATGAAAGGAAAACATTAGAAATGAGAAAAATTATTACAACTTCTTATAGTAGCTCTTTTATTAGTTTTATAAGGTATGTAGGTTTTTCATGTTTGGAATTTTACCTCTATCATTTAATTTGCTAACGTTAAAAACGGAGTATAATATAAATCATAAAAATTTAAAAGTTTTTCAGAAAGTTATAGTATAACAGACTGTGGTTTTAAAAATTACACAGTACTACTACTACCAGAATATCCATATTTTCAATGAAAAAGATTATCTTAACAATGACTATGGATTAGTGACAAAACTTGTCAAAAATGAAAATAGTTGGATAGGTTTCATCCGTGATGAAAGTAAGGAGGAAATAAAAGTATTATATGGTTGGTTTCTCTGAGGAAGATGAAGGTTTTTCAGGGCATCAGAAAAAGATTGGAGAAACACATGGATATTTTATAATAAATGAAAAAGAAGCTACTTTTTAGTCTATCTGAAGAAGAATTAAAAAGAATAAAGAATAAAATAGAGTTTAAAAGCTCCTGGTTATTATGTATCAAAATATGGGACAATTGAATGTGATTCTACTATTGAATATTTTTGTATTCATTTTAATTCATAAAAACTATTTTATAATGTGTTCAAGTTAAGAGAGAGAACAATAAAAATAAAATAGAGAAGGAGATAAGATAAAATGAAAAACAGAATTTTAAAACTACAGTATTTGGAATAGGATTACTTGGGGATACTTGGAATAGCTTATGGAGCGAGTAAAACAAGAAACTTAAATGAAACGAATATATTTCAGAATATTCATTGGAGAGTAGGGCAAATACCAGATAATAGTGCAAACTGATAAGTGTGGAAAAGCAAAAATCTATAGCATTGGCACAAGTTCCAGGAGCAAATGAAAGTCACCTTGGAGAAATAGATTTAGACAGGAACACGGAAGAATGGAATATGAAATAGAAATTTTTATAACAATTCAAAATATGAATATGACATAGATGCAGTAACTGGAGAGATTGTGGGATCAAAAGTAAAAATATAATAACTGGAATTAAGATAGAAAAGAAAAAGCTATTAAAAATTGACATAGATAAAAATAATTAAAAACTAGGAGGATTTAAATATGAAAAAGAAAAAATATTACATGGTATTATTAGGAATTATGGTTTTAGAGTATCAGGGACAGCAAATGCAGGGAAAAAGAATAAATATTATGGTACAGCAGGTTCATCAAAGAATAACAGTTATATAGAGTAAACAAGGCAATAGCAATAGCATTGAAGAAGGTTCCAGGAGCAAAACCAGTCTCATGTGTATGATGTTCATCTTGACAGGAAAATGGAAGAATGGTATACGAGAGGAAATCTACTACAATGGTTGGGAATATGAGTTTGACATAGATGCAGTAACAGGAGAAATTGTGAAATGGAAATCAGAGAGGGACTAGCCCATTTTATAGATAATAAATAGATATATATTTTAAAGGTTATCTCATAAAATAATGTAAAAAGGATGCCTTAAAAAGAAAATTTAAAAGTAATATGAAAAACTATATTTTGTACTGCACCCAAAAATCTTGGACACAAGATTGAGGTGCAGTTTTATAGAAATAAATTAACAAGAGAAGATAAAATTGAAATATATGAAAAGAAATAAAAACGGTGAAACTATTGCTTCGTTAGCCAAAGCTTTTAATGTTAACAAGATTGTTCTTCATTATTTAATCAGATTAATTAGAAAACATGGATATGATATTATAGGAAATGGTGAAAATAAACACTATTCTAAAGAATTTAAGTTACAGATAATTAATAGAATTCTAGTTAATAATGAATCTATTAATTCTGTCGCCATTGATATCGGTTTAGCTTCTTCCGGTCTTTTACATTGCTTTTCAAAATTTAAAGAAAACGGGTATAATGTTATAGAGAAGAAAGAGGAAGGAAACCTAAATCTATGACTCAACCCAAGAAAAATGATAAAGCATTATCTGAAAAAGATAAAGATTAAACAATTAGAAGATGAAATACTTTATCTTAAAGCTGAGAACGAATACTTAAAAATTGAGGAGCTCTAGTTCAGGAAAGGGAGCTAAAAAGAGAAGAAAAAGTAAGAGTAATAGCCAACTTAGAGTTAAATACCCTTTCAAAAATGCTTGCTAAAGATTGCCGGAATATCAAGATCAGTATATTACTACTATATCAGCAAGAAAGATATTGATGAGAAGAATAAAGATGTCATTGAAAAAAATCAAAGAAATCTTACTATGCAAAATAAAGGAAGATATGGTTATCGAAGAATAACATTGAATTAAAGAATCAAGGGATAAATATTAATCATAAAAGTACAGAGAGGCTTTATGAAAAATTTAATCTGCAAAGTATTATCCGTAAAAGAGAAAATATTCTTCATACAAAAGGTCAAATAGGAAAGATAGACTGATAACCATATCAAGAGAGATTTTTGAAGCGCCGGCTCAAATCAGAAATGGTTTTACAGATGTAACAGAATTTAATCTAAGAGGAAAAGTTATACTTATCTCCAATATTGGATGCTATGGAGATATATAGTTTCATATGATATTTCGAAAAATGATAACTTGGATCAGATAAATCATATGTTAAATTTGGCATTTAAAGAAAAATGAGAATTATGAGGATTTAATATTTCATAGTGATCAAGGCTGCAGTATCAGCGTAATTTATATCAGGAAAGGCTAAAAAGAAAAGAAGATAACGCAAAGTATGTCAAGAAAAGGAAAGCAGTTTAGAACAATGGATTAATGGAATGTTCTTTAGTCTGTTAAAATCAGAGATGTTTTATGGACAGAGGAAAGCGATACGGACATTAGATGAATTGAAAAGAAGCAATAGAAGATCATATATTATTACAATAACAAAAGGATAAGGAAAAATTAAAAAGGATTAACTCCTGCTTACTTACAGAAGTCAATCCTTATTAGCAAGTTAATTTAATTTGTCCAACTTTTTGGGGTCAGTACATTTTGAATTATTTAAAATTTTTACAATGGAAAACAG
>BNJV01002076.1_pt1 | contig 23125 bp, 19 predicted proteins | sample 8540591 | NCBI WGS metagenome assembly BNJV01 (sample SAMD00202457, study PRJDB9452) | human saliva metagenome | host: Homo sapiens | reverse complement strand
GTGGTGCTTCGCAATATTTAATCTTCGCCTAAAAGCTTGTTTCCTGCGTTGATATACAGTTGTATATCGTTGGATGGATAAGTACTTTTAAGTTCCAAATAATAAAGGATTGAAGTGTGAAAGGTGGTCTTTCATTGCAAATTGACTGCTCTTCCGAATTATTTTTCATGAAAGAAAGAATTATTTTCATGAAAAGAAAATATTTATTTACGTGAAGAAAATATTTCTTTTCATGAAAGATAATTTTGAAGAGAACGACTTTTATGCTCGCTTTCTCCTGCGTGAAGAGGATTGTTCCGTGTGATTTGAAATAAAGGCAATTTGCCTCAATATCTTATGTCGTCAGTTGTTTGAAACCTACTTTATAAGTAGCTGACGAGCAAACTCCCCAAAATGACAATACCAGTTGTTACACTTACATTCAATGAGTGTTTGGTTCCGAATTGTGGAATTTCAAGACAGCCGTCGCTCATATCCACGACGCTTTGCTTTACACCCTTTCACCTCGTTGCCCATGACGATGGCGTAGTGGGTGGCTGGGTGTTGAGTGTTAGGGTGTTGGGTGTTGATGGTTTGTTGGACTCTGCGTGTTGAGGTCTTGCAGTTTTGTTGAGCCTTCCACCTGTTCCACGACTATATACAAATACGCCTTGACGATGGAGTTCTTCGATGGCATCCTCTGTACGTTCAAAAGTAACGCCAGTCAACTGAGTCCTCACCTCCGAGTGCCGTCTTTATGAATCTCAGCGTTAGGAGGTGTGGCGGTGATACCGCAAAGATAGACAGCTTCCACACGAAAGCATCAGCCGAACGGAAGACACTTCCCACATTATGTAATGACCGCACATCGTCTAATACAATGATGAGTGGCAGTTTATCAGCCTCCTTGAACTCCTCAAGGAAAGCCTATTCATTTCTATTGTGCGTAGTTTTCTCATAAAATAATAAAGACCGTCCATCTAACAGCCCTCGCTTCCTCCCCCATAGGGAGGGCGTAAATACTGAGATACCCCTATGTTGTGGAAGAGTTCTTTATAGGCTCTGTTTATAAAAATAGTATGTCAACGCATATATATGTGTCTGCACTCCCTCCTTTCGGGAGGGGTTGGGGAGGCTTTTCTTACTGCAAACTAAACCCTACTGCATACGCCTGTAATCTTCGTCACCATAGAGAGTAGTCCGTTGCTACGTGTAGGTGAGAGATGCTGGCGAGACCTATCTTATCAATGAAATACAAGTCTGCATCAATAATCTCTTGCGGAGTATGATTGCTTAATCACACGTATCAGAAGGGCAATGATACCCTTTGTGATGAGTGCATCAGAGTCAGCAATGAAGATGAGTTTACCATCTACATTGTCACACTGCAACCATACACGGCTCTGACAACCATCAATAAGGTTCTGCTCGTTCTTATACTGTTCCTCTAATGGCTCTAAACTCGTTGCCCAAGTCAATGAGCATTTGGTATTTATCCATCCAATCAGTGAAGTCTCAAACTCACCAATTACTGCATCTTGTGCTTCGTTTATCATAGTCACTATTCTTTAATTCTATAATTCATATTTTTAATTCACAATTCATAATTCACAATTCATAATTATGATTAGTGTTAATTCAGATTCATAATTCACAATTCATAATTATGATTACTTCGTGAGCAGAGTTTATCGCTACAAGCAATTTACTATATTGTTATTGATTATATCATTAACCTATAAATAAATTAATCATAATTATAGATTGTGGATTTTGAATTCTTAATCATCATAGTAATCATAATTATGAATTGTGAATTATGAATTTTGAATTAACACTAATCATAATTATGAATTCTGAAATATGAATTTTGATTAACACTAATCATAATTATGAATTGTGATCTGAATTCTGAATTAACACTAATCATAATTATGAATTGTGAATTATGAATTCTGAATTAGAGTGATTTATTTTGTTTACCAACTTAAACAGTTTATCATTTGGGCGCACCTTGTCCGGTACTGGGATTGAAACGCCAGCCTTGTTTGCTTTTTATCAACAGGATTGAGGTCGTGTGAATCTCTTCAGCATTGAGGAACATAGCGCCAGTGTTGTTACCAGTGATAAAGCTACTCTTCCCCTTTACAAGGTATTAGCCTCAACAGCAACCTCAGCAACGCCGAGACGAGAGAAATCCTTGATCACCACCGATGAGTACCTCTTCTCTGTTGCCTTATTGCCATAAATCCTTGGTCCATTCGCCCATCTTCTCGACCTTGATATGGTAGCCATCCCAGAAGCCACGATTGAAGACTGTTGAGAGTCGCTCGTCCCACTTGTCTTTCTTTTCTTCGGTGAAGGGTACCATCAGTACGCTCTCATAAGCCTCCTTATAGCAGAGCTAACAACGGTGTGAACATGCTCTGGTCCACGTGCACGACCCTCAATCTTGAACACACGTACATCCCACATCCATCATCTTATCAATGAAACGAACGCTCTTTAAGATCCTTTTGGACTCATAATGTACTTGTTGTCAATTTCAAACTGATTGCCCCGTCTCATTGTCAGTAACGGTATAGCTACGACGGCATATCTCGTACAAAGCTTCACAGTTATGGAGGCGATTAGAGTCGAAGACTCATATAACACTTACCCGAAATCGCCATACAGAACGCACCATGGCGGGAACATCTCGATACGAATAGGCTGCGCTGGTCCCATAGATATTCTGTTTGATAATCTGTTCGTGTATCTCCTTCACTGATCATGTTCAGCTCGCATTAACAGCCCATCATCAGCAAACTGAGCGCAGACTTCAAGCGTCAATATTAGAGATGTTCAGCTGTGTTGAGAGGTGAACCTCAACCCTACTTGACGGCAATACATCATTACAGCAACGTCACTGGCAATGACAGCAGTGATGTTAGCGGCCTTGCAGCATCGATAATCTCGTGCATTGTCTCAATATCTCACCAGATGACGGTGTTTACAGTCAGATAGGTCTGCATTCCCTTTTACGTTACAAGTCCGCTAATCTCTTTGGGGTCGTCGATAGTGAAGTGGTTGGCTGAATGGGAACGCATATTCAGCTTTCCAATACCGAAGTAAACTGAGTTAGCTCCGGCATTGATGGCAGCCGCTAATGACTCACGTGAGCCAACAGGTGCCATTATCTCAAAAATCATTTGTATTCTTATTCATTGTTTTATATCATTACTACAGTTATCAAGCATTGAGTTTATCAGTAACCTATCGTCTACTTATCTTTATGCTTTCACTGACCTATTGCTATCCTTTATTTATTGTGAATGTGTCTAATCGGTCTGCAAAGGTACGGAAAATATCCGATAAAGGGCGTAAACGAGTTTGTAAGTTTTGCAAATCTTACTATCTGATCAACGTAAATGCCGTTTATATTACCCTTCTTGATAATAAGTTGCACCTATATTGGTGATATATTGTAGGATGTTCATCCCTCCGCACGTGTGTGTATTGCCTCCACTACCATATGTCTAAGCCTCACACCACTCGTGTTGAGCCTTAACACATTGGTTGAATATAAGTAAGACACAGCATAATTGTCGTGATAAAGGGAAATGAAAATATCACTGGCAAAACTTGTATGAGAAACGTTTATCAAGCGACTTTAATTAGATAAAAAGACCGTGTTAGCACGCCATAAGACTCAAATAGTCAGAACGTTTTTCGGTTGTATGCGATAAATTTAGTATCTTTGCATGTTAAATTTTTCGAGATAACAACAGAATGAAGAAACTATATATTGAGACATAACGACTGCCAAATGAATGTGGCGAACCTGAGGTCGTATAACTTCCAGTCATGAAGATGGCAGGCTAATGTATGTGATGTGAGGATGAAACAGACGCAATCTTCCCTTAATACCTGTTCTGTACGTGAGAACGCAGAGAACAAGATATACAATCGTTTAGAGACTTTGCGCTGAGCATGAAGAAAGCGCGACCTTATCTTGGGCGTGTTAGGATGTATGTGCAGAGCGCGTAAGGGACGATTTAATTAAAATCACCATGCAACCTCGTGTGTGGACCGACTCCTACCTCAACTTGCCTGATATGATAGCACAGTGTGAGAACGGTACGAATGCTTTTGGATATCGAACTCTCTACCACTGAGACTTATCGTGATGTTATCCCACAGCGTATTGGCGCAATAGAGTGTCGGGCTTTTGTTGAAAGTATCATGCGTGGTTGTAATAACTGCCACTATTCTCGTTCCTTTCACCCGTGGTCGTGAGCGTTCAGTGATGTTGAAAGTATCTTGAAGGAGGTTAAGACCTGCATGACAAGGGCTTTAAGGAGGTTACACTCTTAGGTCAGAACGTTAATTCATACGGCTTGTGCCCTAATGGCAAGCGTCCAAGAATGGCGTTTCCTTTTGCAGAATTGTTGCATAAGGTGGCATGGAGCGTGCCAGATATGCGTGACGCTTCGACTTCAACCCAGAAGATATGACAGAGGATATTATCAGGCAGTAGCCACCGAACCTTAACCTCTGTAATCATATCACTTCCCTGCACAGAGCGGTAGTAATAGCGTGTTGAAGTTGATGAATCGCAGAGTACACTCGTGAGACTACTTTGGAGGGTGGCTGCTACTCGTCGCCTTGTCCCTGATTGTGGTCTTTCAGCTGATATCTTCATTGGTTATCATAACGAGTCAGAGAGGACTCAACAAACGCTTTCACTGATGCGAGAGGGTAGAGCTTCGACCTCAGCCTTTTATGTTCAAGTACTCTGAACGACCAGGCTTATGCTGCAAAAGCACCTGATAATGATCTGAGAGAGAAGATCTCATCGTTTGAATGAGTTGATTCAAACGCAAACTGAGATTTCAGCCGAGCAGAACAAGAAGGAGACGAGGGCAAGGGTTTGATATCCTTATTGAACGCTTCGGAAAACGTAGCCGTGAACAGCTGATGGGACGCTACTCACAGAACGGCTCTCAGTCGTGCCACGTGGCAATCATCATATTGGTGAAACTGTCGCGTACGCATCACAGGGAATCAACCAGTGCCACACTCTTGGGAAGAAGTATAAATATACTTTACATATGAAAGATAAAAACGCAAAACAATTTTTGCGGTTTTACTATTTATACTTATATTTTACAAATCGGTATTTAAATAAGAATAGTATGGATGCAGTTATCAATATGGGAAGTTTCTTGAACTCGTCAACTCAATCGTCACTCTCACCGAGGGTCAAACGTGTTGCTTTGGTGAGCAGAACTTATTCATGAAACCAAAAGAAGAGGAAGCAAAGCTGGAACATAAAAGAAACTTGGTTTGCTCTAATAGTCTTGCTGGTTCATGCAGTCTGATAACGATATTGACATGATGAAGTTGAGTATACAGGAGGGACGTCAGTCCGATGATATGAATAAGATTATGATGTTTGATGAGAAATAAGTATTTACTGGATGTACCAAATATCTGCGTGAACTATTGCATGGTCGTTATCACATCTCAGGATAAAATAAAGAGAGATAGGAATAGAGCAATCAGTGCTCTTGAGATTACGATATGCAGAGCTCGTTTATGATGGAGCTTATAATGCTAATATACAGAAACATTTCGAGAAATTAATACTTTGGAGAGATTATTTGAGATAGTCCAGTGTTTAATGCTCTATCATTGTTTGGTAAATATAAGGCTCTATTACGGTGGGAAGGTTTATTAATCAGGATAACTGACCTGCTGATAGGATCAACTGTCGTGGCACTTTTATAACTGTGTACTCGTTACCGGATAATGTGAAACATTTAAGCAGGATCTCAGATATAGAAATAGAAATTGTACGCTAGATAACATACGCGAAGGAATTGCACACGTTTTACGCAGTGTTCGTACCGCCATACAAGAAAGTATCTTGTGCCGTCAATCATTTTCAATATTATCGTCCAGCAACTCCTCAATATATTCTCTCAGTAACGCTTATACCTCTCCCTGCAGATTCTTTTAGTTGATGCAGGAACGGGAGCGAGTGGTGGCAATGGCTTGGAGCAGAAGAGCTCTTTTGAAGGAGGTGCTATCGAAACGATGCAGCTATTATACGCAGATATACATCACCAGTTGGGGACCATAAACGTCTTATTGGCTATCGGTTTAATTCTTGCCTTTATGACTTTTTAAAGACTGGAGCCTACTTCCCTTTTCTTCTCACCAGTCATTCCCATCCGAACAGTGTAGGTGCGTGACATACGTAACCAACTCTATGGAGAAGACAACATCTCTTTTCTCTCAGCGTCTTTAGTGAGGAGGGAGACATCATTGCTCGCAGAAAGTGGTGACGTACAAAGAGGTGATCAACCCATCATGTCATCTATCGACATGCTCTTTAAGAACCCTGTTCATTATCATTATTACTTTCACCACACTGCTTTATTGTCCTTGGCAGTTGACACTCTTCACGCTCATCTTTGTACCTATCTTCGGATGGTTTTGCCATGGGCTTTTGTTGGTCGAAAGTTGAAGCAAACAGCAGCAATGACGGCACAGAAGTTGTGGGAGTGACACATGAGAGTCAAGTGGAAGGACCTTGGGCGGTTTAAGAGTCATACAAAGCCTTCTGTGCTGGAAGAATGATGAATGAACGCTTTGACGAGATCAACTCACAATGCCGCAGCGACATCATGCGTGTGAACATCCGTCAGCATAGCGTAGCTCACCCGATAGAGCAGTTCCTCGGAACGGTTATGATAGTTTGTCAGTACTTCTTTGGTTTGGTGGTACCTATGTCTTGGCGAATCTCCGATTATCAGCGGTCCTACCTTCATCTACATCTTGTTATCCTTACAGCATTATCAATCCATTGAAAGAATTCTCTGTGCAGGCTACAATGTCTAGGACTTGCCTCGATGGAGAGCGCATTGATAAGAGATCTTAAAGCAGAAGTGAAGATACAAGACCCTGGAGAGCAGTTCATATCGATTGCTTTTGAGAATGAGATAGAGTTCGCAACGTCAGCTTTTGCCTATACTGATGAAGGATGATGATGGTGATACAGGAGCTACACTGGTATTGAAGAATAGCTAACCCTCGTTATTCCAGCGGTGAGACACCGCCTTGGTAGGCAGAGCGGTAGTGGAAAGTCTACCTTAAGCCTGACCTCATCCCACGTTACTACGATGTGCAGGAAGGTGAAATTCTCATTGACGGAATCAATATTCATGACTTGAGTGCAATGACCTCCGCCAGCTTATTGGTAATGTAAATCAGGAGGCATCCTCTCTCAACGATAGTTTCAAGAACGCATCTCCTTCAGTGTCAATGCAACAGATGAGGCGATAGTCGAAGCTGCGAAGATTGCTCAATGCCCATGAGTTTATCTGAAGCTGAGTGAGAAAGGATACGACACCAATATATCGGTGACCGCGGATGGACTTTCTGGTGGACAGCGTCAGCGTGTTAGTATGTGCCCGTGCCACACACATCCACCAATCCTCATCCTTGATGAAAGCGACTTCTGCCCTGATTACAGAGAGAGCGAACGCCTGTACAGGATGCTCTCTATAAAGCTTATGAAGACGCGTACGACCATAGCGGCGCGCGCGCCTTACTCACTATCAAGAATAGCGATGAGGTTGCGATGCACTGCATGAAGGTGAGTATTAGAGCGTGGTACGCACGATGAGCTTATGAAACATCGAAAGGATACTATAGAGAAACTGCATGAGATGCAGGACATAAAGTAATATCATTGTTTGAAGATAGAGAGACTTCTCGTAAAATGAAAAGGACTTTCTTATATTGCCTATGCGCTATCACATGCCTTTTGGTATACTGATGTCTTCGTTGCCAATGAGCCTACCTCATGTCTTTTTCTGACTTACGCTCTTATCTTTAATGGTCGGAAAGGTGGTAGTAGTATCGTCATAGGTTATTTTGGAAGAACTGAAGGGACAGTTTTCCAGAGAAAGATGAGGCTGAATTTGCAGCGTACAGAGCGTGAATTTTATCATTATTTCTCGTGATTATCTTGTGGAAAACCATCGTAAAGCTTCTCAATATGAGCAAGCGCGAACTTCGCTCAAAGAATGGTTTTCTGCAGGAATAGAAGAAATTAATGAGTGCATGAAAAGGAGTATCCTGTTGCTATCATCTGGCATTATGGCAATTGGGAGTTAATAACATCCTTGCCTTTGTGGGTTTCTGGAGAAAGGACAATGCTGCCAAGTTTATCATCGACGTTTGAAGGAACGAACGATTCGGATAAACTCTTTCAAGTTCGCCACGCCAGCACATCACGCACTTTGTATTCGAATGGCAGAGACACTGCGACAAGCTATTTCTTATCGTCAGAAGCAGAAACAACCTATTGTTATTGGATATAGGTCACTGATCAGGTACCTTTTCTGAATAATATATTCACCATTGGTAGACTATGCAAACGCATGACTACCCGTCTTAAACAGGTAGTGAACGTATTATGCATGATGACAGGACAACCGTTTCTATGGTGATGTCTCACGTGTACGAGAGGCTATTATCAGTGTGATTTTAAGTTTGATAAACCACTGAGACCAGCAAAATATAAGGATTGGGAAATAACTGATAACATAAATTGTCGATTGAAACCATCCGTCGACAGCCAGAACTTTATCTGGAGCCACAAACGGTGGAAAGCGTGCCCGCGTGAAAGAAGTTTAACTTACGCTGACGAGAAGACTGGAAGAGTAAGTTTAGAGCCACTGGATGAGATTATAAGGAAAAAGCTAAGGAATGATGTAAGAGATAAAGGGCGGATGTGTAATAACATCCTGCAATATGCACATCTCATATGCTTGGGCAAGGGGCGAACAATCGAGAGAACAGTATCACCGCGCTTTGCTTACAAGTATCAATACTTTTCATATCTGTTTGCAAGACTCGTTGGCACAACTATTTTATTTTTCTTACGCAAAGTATGCAGCCAAATTAAAAGCTCATACTCACCGTCACATGTTTACACCGACGTACAGACTCTAGCTGAAAAGGAAAATGCAATGATGCACTGGATGTCTTGTTGCTGAGGGTTGGTTTGCTCGTTGGTATGATCTTTTTTCACAGTATAAATCGGAGATATTATCCTTATCTTTACCTTTGATTCTCACATAGAAAACAAGGTTACTTCATTGCTGGAAACATCGTCGAAAAGATGGTATCATCAGATTGGGGTACATATCCGTCGTGGTGATTATGCCAAGTGGCAAGGCGGTAAATATTTCTATGATGATAGTCAGATGATTAATATTATCCGTCAGTTTATCCTCCTTCATCCAAGTAAACGCGTCTTAATCTATATTTGTGGTAATGATCCCGTGCTCAATAAGCAGGCTTATAGCGAGGCTTTTGGGCAAGAGAATGTTGTCTTTCCACAAGGTAATCCGGGAAGGACTTGTGTCTTTTCATTGTGACTCATTTGCTTGAGCACCGAGTACGTTTACACTGGTTGCATCAATGTATCGTCAACACTCCATTGTATTGGATTAAAAGATATCAATAAGTCTTTACAAGAGGATTGCTTTGATTACTTTGATAATCTCTTTTCGCAATATCATATAGTCTTTGAAGCCGTAAATAATATATGAAAATAATAATAGTTTATTAATATTCCGTAGTGATGATGGCTATACAGTCGACTTCATTTTGTGAATTATCTCATGAAAAGAAAGAATTATTTTCATGATATTTATTGTCATGAAGGAAAATATTTATTGTCATGAAAATAATTGGAAAAAGGCTGCTATGAACGAATGCTTTATAGCATACTTTTCTGTGAGTAGAGGTAACGTTGAAATCAATCAATGTTGATGCTTGGTAATAACAGCCTTTTACATATCTATAAATAACTGAAAATAAATAATGTATCAGAATTTAAAGTATTTAATCACGCCCGCTGTAATCCTTTGTTATCCTCTTTTCGTGCGCATTTGCTTTTGCTATTGCGTTCGTTCCGATAAACCTTATCAGTAGTAATCTGGGAGTTCTTCCACGTTTACTTTTCAATGTTCTGCGTTTCGATATACAGGTAGTTTTGTTACGTATTGGTTTGCTACCAACGGTTCTGACCTTTTTCTTTTTCAGCTTTTGCGGCGTGCGGACCGATCCGGGTATTGAGCCGTTTTCGTAAGGTTTATTATGCTATTGTCGATATTCTTATACTGGCACTCAGCGGGGATTGATTTGGGTTTTCTTTTTCCAATTTCAATAGTCATATTAACCTCACTTTATGATTTTTCAACGAAGGGCCAATGAGTTTAATACAGGCTATATGGAAGAATACCATTGTGTTTATGAAGGTTTAGCCTTCCTTCTTCACATTATTAATCATTTTATGTCATTCGTAGAATCGGATCAGATAAGGCGTTGACCTCGTCAAACGAATTGTCTCGTCAATTGGTCAGAAGACTTCACGCTGTCAGCTTATTAGGCTTTCTTTGGCTATCGTCTTATTGTATATTGCCTTTTTAATTATTGTATGCGTGGTTCGGTATGGCGTTTTTCCTTTTGCAGATAGAAGACATCATTCGTGTCAAATCAGAAGCTATTGAACGACCTTGTTCCAAATGCTATCTATATGTTGAAGAAGGCTGTAAAGAGAAAGTTAAGGCCTTCAAGATAGAGAACACAGATAACTTACTGGCACAATATAAGTTTAATAGTCTGCAAAGAAGCACTGGATGTTTATACCGATGGGCAGATAAAGATAGCAGAACGACACGCTCAACAGCCTGCAGCGTGCATTATTCGCAGAAGTGGGTGACAGTTTGAAAGCAACCACAGCCTAATGTTGTAATTATTTATAGGAAAGTTGAGTAATTATCTGTTCAATCTCCAACAGAAGGATGCGAGATGAACTTCGGTTTGGACCGTCATTTCAAAAGAAGATTTGCTTTTTCGCAACTTCCAATCGGTTCAGAATGGTACGATAAATTCAGCTTGAAAAACCTCTTGTGTCTACTCCTTTTCCACACTTCTTTACTTCATCTTATCGTTTCAATACGCTTCCTACGTCGATTGCCTTACCTTTCAAAAGCCAGCAACTATACAACGATGTTCATGTCGGGAATGGATGTCGTGGGAGAACTGTGTTGGAAGCATTACTCTCATCAGCTAGTTTGATGCGAGTCTATGATAAGTTCTTTCTCTTGAAAGACCATCCTCATGCGACTTATAATAGTATTGGTGTTTACGATGAATACCTCTTCCAAGCGTTGTTGAGATAAGTTAAATAAACCATCAAAGAAACGGCAGATGATAACTGTGATGACGACGACAAATCATCCACCTTTTGAGTTCCCAAAGGACTTGAAACTTCCTCCTTGCCCGATTCTTTCTATGGTAAGAAGTGTTTTGCAGAGCATAATCGTAAAGTTTTTGGATAAATCTCACTGGATTCCCGCCATATATACAAGACACTGAACGACTTCTCAATCGCTTCGAAAGCTCTGCAGCAGCAAAGAACACGATACTTATTATCACAGGTGACCATAACGTGCGCGTTATTCTCAATCATGATGTAATCGATAAGCGGTATGAACATTCCGTTCCGCTCTATGTTTATCTCCCACCTTTATCTACGCAAGGAGGCTTATAACAGTTAACTAATCGTTGGGAAGCCATGATGATATCTTAGCAACGCTGTCTTTGCTTTCCGTAATACAAAGTATTTCAAGATGGGTAAGAACCTCTTAGATACGTCCGTTTCGGACAGTACTTATTATAGTCAGACGTTGAACAGATAGAGTCTATTCCTACTCATCGAAAGAAGGCTGAGCGACTTACGGCAGCCTGCAAACCTACTCCGATTGGTTTATTTCACAAAGGTTTTACATTAAACATGAATATTGATATAGCCTCGTTAAGATATGCCTAAGTTCAGTATTATAGTCCCTTGTTATAAAGAAATATTTTAAAAAGAATGTATAGAAAAGTATCTTTTCCAAACCTATCAAGATTCGAACTTATCTTAGTCAACGTCTCACCCTATAATATAAGGCAGATAGTGAGCAATTAAGGATGATAGGATAAGATACTACGAGCGTAAGCAAGGCTTTGGAGCCAAGGGACTGGTACAAAATTGGAATGATTGCCTACGATATGTGCGTGGAGAGTATGTTATCAATATGGGCGATGACGATAAACTCATGTCCAATTGTTTGTCTGATTACATTGACTTGATGAAGAAATATCTGTGTCTTGACTTATCACACGCGTGTTGCCTTCTATTGACGAGCATGGGAAGACTATCAGATTACAGCGAGAGGCAACAGAATATGAGTCGGTCTATGTCTTTATGTGGGCTTGTTGCTATGGTCGTCGCAGCACGTTTATTGGTGATTTTCTCTATCGTACGGAGGCTTTAAGGGCTGTTGGAGGCTATTATCCATTGGATTATGCATGGAACTCCGATCGTATATCAGCCTTTGTAGTGGCTAAAGAAAAGGGTTTAGCCAATACCAATAAGATTGGTTTCGAGTTCCGTAAAAGTAGATATGAAATATCAAATGATACATCATCTTCCATGGATAAAAGTGCTTTTATGGGAACAGATAGAGGATGTATCGCTCATTTCTTTCAGAAGCAAAGGTCTCTGGTAAAGATAAAGCTATTGTTGAACGGCTACAACACAGGCTTAGACGATTCATAGACGATGCCATATGTTACTGATATTTATACTGATTTGAAAGCAAATAAGTGGTATATCGGAGTGTGGCTGAAGCTGTGTCGTAGAGAATCAAGTTCTCTTTCCGTGAAAAAGAAGAATTATTGAGAAGTTCTTACATTTGCCCTTTTTCAAAATGATAAGTAAAAGTACCTAATGTTCAACGATAAGAATGACATACGATATGATAAGTATAATAACCCTATTTTACCAAGCTGAGAAATATTTAGACTCTGATTAACTCCATTATTAATCAGACATATCATGACTGGGAACTGCAGCTGATAGACGATGAGTACGATGGGTCAGCAGAAATCTGCATGATCGTTATGCTCAAAAAGATAATAGAATACGTGTTTTTCATAAAGCTAATGGAGGTATTGCATCAGCACGTAATCAAGCTATGGATATGGCTACAGGTGAATATTTAGCATTTGCTGATAGTGATGATTGGGTGGAGCCATACTGGTTAGAACGATTATACAAGACTGCAAAAGGACAGGAGGCTGATATCGTGGTGTCCGACTACGTGAAGAATATCCTCAAAGACCATTATGCGAAGTAAAGACGATGATTCTGTAATTGTCTTAAATAGATGCTTTTTATTATTGACATTTTTCAAAACAAGATAGCAAGTTACTTGTGGTCAATGCTTATCCGAAGAGATATAGCCCAAGAACGGTTTGCTCCTTTATCGTGCATTTGAAGATTATGCCACTTTGTTTGCCTGGATGTTCCATGTGTAATAGAGTTGTTCTGTTACATACACTACTCTATCATTATAGGCAATATGTCGAGAAGTTGCTTCATAGTAATATGAAACAGAACTTAACAGACTATATAGAAGCTACTATAACTCTTGTTATGAGTTGGTTAAGAATCCTCTTTTCTGCAAGATAATATCTCTCAATTTAGTTGCTATATTTACCTCGTTAGTGAAGGACTAAAAGATATTGTGCGCTCTCCTATGATAATGACTTTAGCAAAAACTATTGAAGAAAGTATCAGCCGAAATTCAAACCGTAAAACTTCCTTCTCCATATAAAAATGTTAGGCTTTTAAGATTACTATGTTCGTTATAGATTGCTGTGTAAGAACTTAAATCTGTTCAAGCGCATAGTAGGAGGGATAGCTATATTCTCTTTTCCATCGCAGTAGAAAGAAAGTCACTTTTATTCTCATGACCTATTTTTCATTCAATCATTAGAATATGACTTGTTGTTTTGCTTTTCTTCAATAGTTTGGCAACAATGGTAAATTGATATCCTGCATCTAAAACAGCATGAATCAGTCCTGGGATGCCATCTACAGCAACCTCGTTTGATGAAATAAGACTTGAAGAAGCGGAAAGCAGGACGAGATATAAGAGCCATACCAGCGTAGTTCTTCAGTACGACGGCTGGGACCTCGTAGTCAGAATAAGTGTTATTCTTTCTGATAATGTCGGCAACGCTGTCGTTGGCAAGGTGCTCGAAAGCTAATTCCATGCGTGATGCAGGAACTTTCTGGATGTTTCCGTCTACCTTTGGAGCAGCATGAATGACGGGAGGCCAGCTACATTTGTCGCGTCGTAGGAAGCGGGTATAGTAGTGCTGGATAGCTGCTGTGCATCATTCTTCCCATGAAACGGAGTTCTTTCGTGACAGCACAGCATCGGGACAGTCATCCTTCTGAATGGCATCATAAAGATACTTGTAGTTCGGGGTAACAACCTCATCGGCATCGACTACCAGTACCCACGGCGAACTCGCTTTGTCGATGGCGAACTGGCGTGCCGGCTCAACAATGCGCAGGTTACCTTTGGGAAATGTAACAATCTCTTACAGTTGTAGGAACGTGCTATGTCAAGTGTCTGGTCAGTACTTTTCCATGTCGCAATGACAATCCTCATCGAAGTCCTTCACTGCTTCAGAGTACGGCCTTCGGATGCTCTTCTGCATTATAAGTATTGATGACTATACGAAAATATGTTGTATACCATTCATATCCGCAAATATACAAATTATTTTTATCTATGCTAATGTCATGATATAAAGTGATAAAAATAAATGTGGTGAAAAGTAGTAACTTTAGCTCCATCTTAAATAATAATGAAAAAGTCCAACTATATCATACTTTATTACTACTTTTGGACAACCATTGACAAAATGGATATTAATACAATTAGTGAAAATAGACTATATGATTGATAAAATCAAACGTTTTCTAAGTCATCCGCTACTCTCCTGACCGACGGGACTCCTTGGTATGTGGACTCATCCTGTCATTGGTAGGCATGTTAAAAATTTCATCGCAGTTACTATAACTTTCTCATTTTAGGGGTGTTTATTGGCACACAATAAATGGAACTTCGCTCTATGCACCTTATCCTACGGAATATTGGGATATGAACCATTATGGTCCTTTATTCCTTTGGTCATTAGCACCTTTTGCCATTCTTCCCGGAGTGGGTTGGTATGCTTCTGTGGCTCATATTCTTATCGGGCTGGTTGTTTGCTGCTGTCTACTGGTCTGCGTTTAAAGAAGCAACAGCAGATATTTATCTATTGGTTTTGTAGTTTTGCAATGCTAACGGCACTATTCATGCAGCATGTCTAATATTGCTGTGGCTGCAATGATTCTCTCTTCTTTCTTCCTTATCGAGAAAGAGAAGGACTGTTGAGCAACTTTCTTCATCGTCTTAGGAACGTTGGTGAAGTTATATGGCATTGTGGGACTGGCGTTCTTCCTTTTTCAGTCATAAAGTGCGCTTAACTGTATGGCTTGTTGTCTGGTCAATTATTCTTTTCCTTGCATGCCGATGGTCTATTAGTTCTCCTGATTATATTTGCTGGACAATATCATGAATGGTTCGGCAGTCTTGTTGCGAAGAATACAGAAAATATTCACTCTATTGCACAGAATATCTCTTTATTGGGATTGGTTCGTCGGTACAACGGTTGTATGAACTATTCTGATCTATGGCTCATCCACCCGGAATGGCACTCTTGCCCTTCCTTACCTACGTTTCTCACAGTATAAAGAACTGCCTTCCGTGAGACAATACTCGCATCTGTACTTATGTTTGTCATTCTTTAGTACAGTAGTGAGTCAAGCGGATACATCATAGCATTAATAGGTGTTTGTATATGGTACACGGCTGCTCCTTGGAAGCGTGGAAAGTGGGCGATAGCCTTGATGGTGTTTGTCTTCATATTGTCAGGCATGGGCAACAGCGACCTTATTCCTAAGTGGATACGCCATGATTATATTCAGCAATACGCCCTCCGTGCGTTGCCAATCAGTATTCTATGGCTGTGGCTTTGTTATGAGTTATGCACAAAGGATTATACTCCAATAGAAAAGGTTGAAGCTCATGAATAAGAAGGTAATAGGTTATGATGCTAAGCGTATCGTAAGAAACGGAACGGGATTGGGTAGCTATGGGCGTACACTTATCAACGACCTTGTTCCACTAATGCCTGACACAAACTTACGACTCTATGCTCCTGATGCTGGACGTGACGACCTTCGTAATCAGGTTAAATTACGAGATAACGTGCACTTTGCTACCCCTGACCACCTTCGTTTCCGTCTACAACGTGATTGGTGGCGTGTGAAAGGAGTGGTAAAGGACCTGAAAACGGATGGAGTAGAGCTTTATCATGGTCTTTCACGAACTGCCTCGCTTGGCAGCAGTAGGAATCCCCGGTGTTGTCACTATTCATGACCTTATCTTCCTACGTCATCCAGAGTTCTATCCGGCTATTGACGTTTTCTTCTACAAACGGAAGTTCTTTAAGACATTGCAGGAAGCTACGCGCATCATTGCTATCGGCGAATGTACGAAGCGTGACATCTTATATTATGGTGACTTCCCAGAAGATAAAATAGACCTTGTTTATCAAAGTTGCAGCACTCGTTTCAGTCGGTCGGTAAACCCATCACTGATTGAAGAAGCCCTGTCAGTAGTATCAACTCACAACGTTACATCTTGAATGTGGGAACGTGGAAGTGCGAAAAGAATATCCTTTTGGGCATTCGTGCTATGGTAAAGCTCCTTCCGACTTACATCTTGTCATCGTAGGACGGAAGACTAAGTATCAGAAAAACTCGATGCAGAAATCAAACGCTTAGGGATTAGCGACTGCACACTTTCTTACAGGGCGTTCCTAACGACCTTCTGCAGCTATTTATAATCAGGCTGAGGTTTTTCATCCCATCCTTCTCGCTATGAAGGCTTTGGTATTCCAATCATCGAAGCCATACGAAGTGGATTGCCAGTTGTGGTTGCTACGGGTAGTTGTTGTAGGAGGCGGGTGGTCCTGATTGCCTTTATGTAGGTCCAGACGATGTCGACGGCAATGTTGCTGTAATCCTATCAGCGATAGAAAACCGCAAAGAAATGGTCAACAAGAGCCAAGTTTACGTGAAGCGATTTGAAAATCAAGATGTAGCCTCGCAAGTCCTTGAAGTCTATAATAAGGTATAGCATCATCCCCAAGCCCTTTTTCTTGTCAGAAAGAGCTTGGGGATGAGTTTTTCTTCCCTTTTCTATTGCTGTGTTATTGCTTAGCACCAGTCGTGCGAACGCTCCCGCACCATCGTGCGATGCTTAACACCAATGGTGTGGATGCCTAATCACGAATCCGCAAACCATTATCACCTATCTCTTAACACCCTAACATCTCACCCCGCAAACCATTATCACCTATCACTTAACACCTAACATCTCACCCCGCAAACCATTATCACCTATCTCTTAACACCCTAACATCTCACCTCGCAAACCATTATCACCCATCATTCAACACCCATCACCCATGCTCCTTCTTCCCTTTCACGAATACAAGACGTAGTAAAACGAAGTTGATAGGAACTACTATCACCATCAAGGATAGGCGACAGCCATTTGCTTACACCCATCCAAAGGAAGATATGGAGCAGTCCAATCTCTAAAAGATAGTTAAGAATGTGGCTACCAACGAAGCCTGCAACATTATTCTTTGATGGCTTCCTTAAAAAGTAAAGTGAGGTTGTAAGTCCGTAGTTACAAAGAAGACCTACACCATAACCAGCGGTATAAGCAATGGTTGTATTCGTGAAAAAGCAGACAAAGACAATAGATGCCATAGTGGATGAGCGAACATATAGTGCCCGTTATTCCAAAACGGAAGAGTCGCCAGAAGTCTTTTTCGCCAGCGTTGCCAAAGCTCTTTCATGCGTATCGCCATGTGAGAAGGGATTAATCGAGTATTTGACTGATGTTATAAAAGTGGACGTTGCTTTACCTCTTCATATATTTTGGCAATATAAACGCCCACCGCACCGATAGAAATCATCAGCATAGCACCCACGAGCCAAATACTAAGAATGAGTGAAGCCCAGCCTGCCACCTCCGTATGATTGAGGAAAGCATGGATGACGTAGATACCTATGCACAAGGTGACGAATAAGAAGGCGATACCAAGATAGATGACATAATAAATAGGTTTCACAGAGAATGACGTGATACCATCCAATGCCAAGCTAAGCATCTTGCGCAAAGTATATTTAGAAGTACCTGCTTTTACGTTCGCTGATACGGTCGTCAACAGTTGTAAATTTGAGCCCAATAGAAGGGATGAGACCACGCAGATAGAGGTTACGTTCTTATATCCAGAGAGTATCTCTAAGGACTGACTTGGCTCATCAGACGGAAGTCGGCATGGTTAAAGATACTGTTCACGCCCATCTTCTCTTGTAGATGATAGAAGGCCTGCTGCAGACATACGCTTCAATATTGGGTCGGCTTTGCGCGAAACCTTTACACCATAGACAATCTCATTGCCTTCCTCAAAGGCATCAACCATCTGCGGAATACATTTCTTATAGTCGTCTTGCAAGTCGGCATCGAGTGTGATAACGGCATCAGCCCAGTCCTTTGCAGTCATCATTCCTGCCATAATAGCATTCTGATGTCCCACGTTATGGGCGAGGGTTAATACCCTTTATACGTGGATGTTGCTTCGTGGAGCTGTTGATAATCTCCCATGTTCGGTCACGGCTTCCGTCATTGACAAACACAATTATCGAGTCATCGGAAATCCTTCCCTGACTGATGAGTTCGTCGAATAGCTCCGATGAGCTGTGCTGCCGACTATTCTAAAACCTCTTCTTCGTTGTAACAAGGAGAGACCGTTGCAAGTTTTTATCATATCTTCTATGTTGCTTTCAAATAATTGGGAAATATTTGTAATTTATTAACTGTTCATTATCAATCACTTAGCGTGAAGTTTGTTAGCATGATGACTTTAGAAGAAGCAACAGCCACCAGCCCGGCATGGGAAACACCGGTATGGAAAGGCTACGAACAACAGACCCTATCAGACAAACTTATGAGTTGACACGGACGTATCCGCCCAACAATTTACTTTCTAGAATATAGGGTAAAACGCAACAATCTTATCGGAGATGACACCCGAAGGTCCATCAATTATGAAAAGGAGTCGTTTATGAAGTTGTCCAAAAAGTCTGTATGTTATTCTTTATCCCATCTGTATGGCTCATATTTCCTACTATTCTTGAGTACCGAGAAAATGATGTTGGACATCTTTCTGGCTATTTTGACTATGGCTTCCTGCGGTTTCATGGACTGTTTGTATCTGGCATAGGCCATTCCCAGTCCGTAATCTCTCTAGATGGCTATCCATGCAGCCTCTATGATCATCGGTCCGAGATGCTTTGTTGCCACGGAAGGTCTTCTCCGCTTGCGGTTTTCTCTCACTATTATGACAGGTCGGTATTAGGCCGAGATAACTGGCGAACTGGTTCTCGTTGCGGGATCTCTTCTACATCGTAGATTTCTGTCAGTATACACATGGCTACACCCTACACCTATGCCGGGTATCGACATCAGAAGCTCGTAATTGTTCCTATACCTGTTGGTCTGCGCAAGCCTTCGTATGGATTTTGTCGCATCCAAGAGTGTCTGGCGTATCGTCTCCACCTGCTTGACGAGCAAGTCCAACGACAATCTTGAGGAGGAAAGCAGCACGACATCCTCCTTTGAGCCATTTGATGAAAGCCGCTGACCAGTGCGTCCCCGGTCTTGCGAACTGCTCAGGTATCTCCACGCCATTGCAGTGCAGCAGGTGCTTCACCCCTTGCCTTTGTAGCCAGAGAGTTGTTTCTGTATGGTCTTCCTTATGCGGATGACTGACCTGTCATCGATATTCTCTTTCTCACGGATGTATATGGGACGGATGTCACCGGCGCGCAAGGAGCGCGCAAGTTTGGCTGCATCTACCTTATCGGTCTTCATCACCTCCTCGTACTGGGTGGTCGGAACATCTGCGGCATGGGTCACGACACAGTTGATGCCGTACTCCTTGAGAGCGTAGTATGTGGAAAACCACTGAAGCCTGACTCATACACGGCATGGTACTCGCCATCAGGAAATGCTGCTTCAAAAAGTCAAAGAGCGTCTTTGCGGAGGCTTGCGTGCGGGTGCCTCTCTTTGTAACCCGACCTCGGTCAGCCACAGACCTCCCAAGTTTTTGCGTGCACATCAATTCCGATGTAAATCTTTGTCCTTTAAAGGAAATTTTGTTTCTTTGCATATCGAGTACTGTTCTAATTGTTTGTCATTTGTCGTTTGCACTACAAATATACAATCCAATTATTATCATACCAACATTTTCCTGTAGACTATGAAAAACACCGCGGTGGTTTGCCATGCGGCCGGAGGCGCGAAGCCTCCGAAGAGCGGCATCCGACTTGTCTCTGTGTGTTAGCTTTGCAAAACATAGTAACTTATATTCTGCTTTGTTGGGGTGTTTATAGGGAGCATTACTTAGCCTGCTGTCTATTCAGAGCAGAATTCAACTTATTTCTTCGACGATTGACAAAGTCTACGTAGGTAATAAACTCCTGCTTGTCTGCCTTCATTGCCTTGATAAAGCGGTCAAGACGCTGTTCCAATTCGTGTCCACTATGGTTCTTGATGATAAAATGGCATCTTAAACTCTGGATGGACTTGAGATCATAGGAACTCCCATGGGTGGAAATAGGGTCACGAAAATAGCCATCGTGGCGCAATACCTGTCGAACTAAACGAAGATAGAAACCACTCTGGGAAGTTGTGCATGGAAAGCCAAAAAGAGTGGGAATGCAGAGTGTGGACTTACACTGGCAGGTATCTGCATTACCGGACCACGCATAAACCAAGTGCGTGGATGGGTGAGGCGTATGTATCGACCCGGTATGAAAGCTGGATTCAAAAGAAGAGTTATAAAGGTAGCCAGCCTTCTCAATATCCTCGTCAGATACGGGGAACATACGTGGCTGACGATAGCTCCGCAACCTTCATACTGGTTATACGTTCGATGATTTCCTTAGAACGGAAAAACGTCCTCTGGCTTGGGTTGCAGTGGTCAACACCGTGACAAGCGACCTCGTGGCCTTCGTGCTTTATGCGTTCCATTACCTCTGGTGCCAGTTCTGCAAGTTGCCAGTGCAGAAGAAGGTAGCACAGACGTTGTTTGCCTCTCTAGTATGCTCGAGGATGCAGATCATGTACCTCAATAGATACCTTCATCCCCTCTTCAGGAGAAGTTCACCCCATGTTCACGTGGTACACTCAAACTCTTCCGTATCGAAGCTTAGTAATATCATTTCTCTTCTGTTTCTTTATTTGTCCAGTTTCTTCATCAAAAGAAAGCTATTCTACAAACCCTTTTCCTTCTTGCAAATAACTTTTCATTTGTCGAAAGTATTGCAAAGTTACAATAAAACTCTGATATTATCCCTTAATTCTACAGCGTAAAATCTTTTTAAGAAAGCCAAGTGTTTGAGAAACAAAGTTCTCAAATCACTTGGGTATGTCAGAATATTCTGAACCTACATACAAACAAAGCTCATAACTTTGAGTTCTTCCTTGAATAAAACAGTATTTTTGTTGTAGTTGTCATACTCTCCCATTGGATATGGGGCATACTTAGTCAAGCCCTCGACGAACTTCATAAAAATCCTGAATCAACAGATAGAGTTCCCTAAAAAGATAGCTCAATAGATAAAATTTTCTCACAAGGAATAAAGTTGCCGAACTTAGTATATTATGAATCTCATTTTTGTTCTTCGGTAGTTTTTGGGGAGATTTGTTCTATCTTTTTCTCGTCTCGTGCAACCTTGCGTTCCAGTTTCTTAATATCTTCTGCGGGTGGAAGGTCTTCTGGCTTTATACCACGCTGTCCCAACATATTACGTACACTATAATTGTTCTGTACGTGTTCACGCGTAATAGGTAGTTCTCCGTGCAGGTCTTTGTTTTCTACGTTATAGTTGGTCATCTCTGTGGTAAGGTTCTTATAGCTATGGTAAGGGTGGGCAGAAAGTCAGCCAACGGTCTGTTGGATTTCACCCCCCAATCGGTTCTTCATACTTCTGTGGTGTGTCCTCCGAAAAGTGCCGTATCACCTTTAGAACGTATGCCCCGAAGCCTTTGTCATCAACTCCTCGCTGATATATGTTCTGCGACAATTGTTTTTCTGCCATCCTCAATTTATCACGGGTTTCTAAACGAGATAACAGGTTCAGTCGTTCTTCTATTAACTCTGCTTTTCGTGTTTGTACAGCAAAGTAGCTTTGGGCGAATGCAATTTCTTCTTTCTTTTGGATCACCGTTTTGAGCGATAAGGTAGCATGCATAGCGAGTAAGCATAAAGTCGGATACTTCCTGTCCGCCTTTGCTTTATTTCTATCATTTTTCGTGACCTCACGAAAATGATCATCAACATTGATTCCTTGTGACTTTACTGAATCACTGCCCGTCGTATGGCAACAAGAAAGTTCTCCCAACGTCATAGCCTAATATTGTTTGCAGTTCGTGCAAAACCAAACTTCTACCTGTTCTTTCGCTATCGTCGCTCTCAATGTATCTGACAATACTATCGAACGATGATTTATATTTGTAATATGCTATTCTTGTCCATTGTCTTTTTTCTCCATCCATTCTGTATATTTACTATATTCAGTATCCAGCAAAGTTTTTATCTTCTTTGCTCATTAATCCTTTTTGTAGCTTCTTCTCTCATTCCATGCCTTTCAAGAGCAAGCCTATGATTGCATTAGTGTTATGAAACTATCAATATCTTCTGTTTTATTCTCTGTTTGGACTATTTTATCAATCATTTCAATAGCTTTCCTATCCCAATGCTCATTATCCTTATCAGCAGGATTCATCAACAAGTTTTAATTTATACGACAATTCTTTCAACTTATCATTGTCGTTTCTTTTCAGTCAGTTACACAAAACTCTTCAACAGCTTTACTGAAGTTCTACCATATATTCTTTTCGAGCAATTGTTATGGTATTGATAAAAGTATTTTTACTTGATTGTTTTATAGTTGCGGATATATTTATTGTGCTTTGCAAAAGTTGTAATTACTCCCATTATTAAAGTTGCTTCTACTGGTCCTAATCCTAATTTTTCCATTAAA
>BNJV01001054.1_pt1 | contig 23404 bp, 33 predicted proteins | sample 8540591 | NCBI WGS metagenome assembly BNJV01 (sample SAMD00202457, study PRJDB9452) | human saliva metagenome | host: Homo sapiens | reverse complement strand
GGAACTATGGAAGGTTTTTATCTAAAAAAGCTTTCCAAATCCTGTACATGCTGATACTTGATGGTCGCCTTTTTTTGTCTTTTTTTCAAAAATGGTCTTCGTTAGGTCAATATCGTTGATAGTCGCAATTGCCACTGTATAGTGAATGATATCTGCCAACTCCTTTGCCAATTCCTCGTTTGAATCTTGGACACCCTCTTTTCGTCCTGAACGTCCGTTTAAAACCTCAGCGACTTCTCCAACTTCTTCAACTAGTTTTATAAAAAGTCCTTCTTCTGTTCTAGATTGTTGATAATGGTCAAGTAAGTATTCCTCTAGTTGTCTAACTGTTAAATCCTTCATATCCTGCTCCTTGCAAAAAAAGCGAGACCTTGTCCCGCTTTTCTTATTTTTCGTCAATAACGATTCTTACTTTTTTGTCTTCAGTTGGGACAGAGTAGACAATCGTTCTTATCGCAGAAATAGTGCGACCCTTACGACCGATTACACGACCCACATCGCTCTGGTCAAGATCCAAATGATATTCCAAAAATTCTGGCGTATCTTCAATCTTGATAGTTAAGGCATCTGGTTGTGAAATCAAAGGTTTCACAATTGCAATAATGAGATTTTCAATCGTATCCATCTGTCAACCTACTTTAAACTTATTTTGAGAATTTAGAATCGTGGAATTTCTTCAATACGCCTTCTTTTGAAAGGATGTTGCGAACTGTATCTGAAGGTTGAGCTCCATCAGCCAACCATGCCAAAATACGGTCTTCTTTCAAAGTTACTTGGTTTTCTTCAACAAGTGGGTTGTATGTTCCAACTGTTTCGATGAAACGTCCATCACGTGGTGAACGTGAATCTGCTACGTTAATACGGTAGAAAGGTTTTTTCTTAGAACCCATACGAGTCAAACGGATTTTTACTGCCATTTTTAATATCTCTTTTCTTTTATTTTTTATTTCGGTGAAATAGCTAAGCTATTTAGCACATGTTCTATTATATCAGATTTCTGATAGGTGTCAAGAAAAAAACTTGACAGAGTTTAAATATTTTTAAATCTTTTTGAAATTTTTTTAGACTAATAGGGATAAATTAGAAAGAAAAAAATTTATGAATACTACTTTTTGATACTATCTATAAAGACTACCCTGTCAAACCCTATATCTCTCTATATCGGGATGTCGAAGCTTGGCTACTAAATCCCAAGCCCGTTCCCAAATGACACATGGTCTTATTAGCAGATGATTTACTAGTAGGAGATATCATTCTCCTATGGAGAATCCAGTTTGGCATTTTTACAGCCGAAACATGATTTTAAAAACTCCCATACGAATATGATTCAAAATTCGCTTAAAATCAATGTTTTCCCACTTTTTCAGAAAAACAAATTTTCATCTAATTTAAATAACTTTCAATTAAATGGTGTGAATTTTACCCTAAAAAATACATAAATTGAGCTAGATTTTTACTAAAAAGTTCACACCATCAATCTAATCACTGATCACATTTTGCTGAGTGATGATTTTTAGTGTTCTTTTATAAGAGCATTTCAGCAACTTGAAATTCTTAGACGAATAACCTTAGCTTGACGAGTATTCATTCAGCATTTTATACTAACCCAATTTATTCATGATATGGATAGTATAAACCTCAATGACCATATCATTTTTTTAACTAGTTGACCTTGAGCTCCGCAAATTCATCCGAGATGAGGAATAATTCTTTTTCATTATACCACAATATCAAAACAGCCCCTTCCTATAGAACAAATCTATATTTTTTTGCATCATGAATTCAGCTCACGCTCGGAAAATAACTAAAAAAACGAGGAGCTCTTTAATATCAAAAGCAACTCCACGTTTTTTTAATTTTATAAAGTATAGTAATATTTTTCGATAATATCTATACTCTTCTAGCATTGACTTTGCATCACTAACCAAACTTGGCAGAAAAAGTTCCAAATTTCTCAAATAAAGCTAAATTTTCCAATCCGTGTATTATCAGACAAAATTTTACTTACTCTATCAATACCCCTACCTTAATATCTGTATAGGCTTTCCAATCAGAGATTGTGGTAAAAAAAGAAGGGAGGGTCAACTCTTTATAATCTCGAAAAACGAATATAGCCTGCTAAAAAGTCGATTCCTTCTCTTACTGACTCATCATCTGGTTCCAAAATTCTAGTTGAAACAGTATTTAAAACTTGAAACATACTGTGATACAAAAAGTCTTTCGGCAAAGCGTTTTCAATATACTCTTCTTCTACTGGATATACTGTGTAATTCTTTAAGATAACATTCCTATACTGTTTATCTAAGTATTATATAACGTTATTAAATAATATCTGAAATCTCATTAATAGGATGCTTTTTTTCACATAAATAGTCGCATAAACTGCATCTACCATGATAGCTGGCAAAAGTTAAGGTCAACAAAATTCCCAATAAAATACCAAAGGCATTCTGAATATAACCTGTTAGGAGGGAGGGAATGATTGTTGCCCCAGCAAAAAGCTATAGCAAAATTATTCCACCACGTTTTCTTTCTATCTCCCTCTTTTACTTGATTAAAGGCCCAGACTTTACCCTGATTCTTTGGAAGATAGTACCAAGCATAGAGACCACATGCAAAGATAAAAAGGAACATCATCAATATTACATAAAATGGAGTGAGAGGGGATTGATATATTCCTTCTATACTATTTGAATCTCCTACTGTTATAAACATCAACATTCCGATAAAAATCAATCCAAATTAATGCGGTCCAAGTAAGCAAAAGCAATCATAATGTATGTTAAAAAAACTTAAATCGATTGATTAAAAAAACTTAGAAAAAAAGCAAACAACATACTTACCACATTAAGAATGATGCAAGTCAAAAATAGAACTTTAATCACTCCCTGACGACTTCCTATTTCACCTATAAGGGCCCAGTAAAAGAAAAATGAGCAAAATGGTAAATTTATCCATGGATAAATCTTAATATAACCTAAACTGACACCATGTGTAATCAAAGGCCCGTGGTATCTTTCTCTTTCTATATCAGTAATCTTTGCTTTATTTTTTCTATTTATCTTTGCCATTAGCTAAACCACCCTTCTATTGCTTTTAAGCCATTGCCAATTGCATCCTTAGCTGCATCTGTTACAGATTGATGATTCAATAATCCAAACTTAACATTGTTCATAGCATACCCAATGGCTGCACCTAGTCCTTCAATACTCCTACCTTAATGTCTGTATAGACTTTCCCATCAGAGATTGTGGTAAAGAAGAAGGGAGGAGTCAACTCTTTATAATCTCGAAAACGAATATAGCCTACTAAAAAGTCGATTCCTTCTCTTACTGACTCATCATCTGGTTCCAAAATTCTAGTTGAAACAGTATTTAAAACTTGAAACATACTGTGATACAAAAAGTCTTTCGACAAAGAATCCTCGATATACTCTTCTTCTACTGGAATAAACAGTTCCATCAACACATCTTGATTCTCTTCTAACTTAGAATTAATTGTATAAAAGAAAGGTCCTAGAAGCGTATATCCTGCTTTTCTTACTTCGTCTAAAAAAGCGTTATAAGTGTCTGGCATCTCTTCTGGAGATACTGTATAATACCTTGAGATAACATTTCTATATTGTATATCTTGGTATTCTCCCACGTTTTTAAATAGCATCTGAAATCTCCTTAATTGGGATATTAATTTCAACAAACTGCTGTCCAAATATTGGCAATATCGCTAGAAAAACGGTATCTCCCTGCATTTCCAAGCCCTCATCTTGAATATATTGCTTCATTTCTTCAATTTTTGGAAGGAGATGTTCATCAAATGGAGTTACATCAGAGACACACTGCTTAATTGTAAAATGTTCTAGATATTGGAATTCATCATTTCCTTCAATTGGAATGTTTGTCGGAATATAAACCTTAAACAAGACTTCTCCCGGCTTTCCAAAAGTGCTCAAACAAGTTTCAATCGTTGTTGGACCATTTTTATAAACCCCAGTTTCAAATAATAGTTTTTCACAGTTTTCAATCAAATCTGGAAAAGAAGCCATGGAAACTCTTTTCTCTGTATAAGCAATATTACTGATATCTATTCTAATTAATTTCATTTTTATTTCTCCTCTGTAAATAAAGTTATTGGTGCTTTTTCTTTTTCCAACCGGTAAATACTCGTGCATATTCAAACCAATAGAAGGGAATACATCCAATACTTACTGCCACAAGGCTAGGAACAACATATACCACCGGCAACGTAAATAAACGTGCTATAACTATTACAATTGCTGCTGAACAAACAACAATAACAGAAGGGATATGTAATATTGTCTTCCTGAACTCTCCAGATGGCAAAGTCTTAGCTTTAGGGACAATTAATAACTGGTAAATAAAGGTGAATAGCTGAAAAATAAGGCTTAGGCTAATCAATACCATGAAGACAGACCAGTAGTCATCTCCCAAAAAAATATAGAACTCCAGAAAAGAAATTCAATGTGAAAAAAATTAGCACAGACGTAGCCGGAAATATTTGCAATAATCTTGATTTGGAAAACTTTTGAAATAGCAAGAACATGAATAACAAAAGCCAATAGATGATAAATGGTAATATGAAAGATAATCACACTCACATCATGCGTCTCACCTTTTATAAAAAAATAGATACTATAAATATCAGCAAAGTAAACATTACTTCAATTGCAACTGACTTTAAAAAAATCAGAGTTTTTTTATAGGTCTAGTATCCACAACTGCCATATTCAAAAAAATTCAATATATCTTTCTTTCATCTTATCCTCCTAGCACGAGCTCTACTACTAGCCATTCTATCTAACTTCATTTTATTTCTCCTCTATAAATAAAGTTATTGGTGCTTTTTCTTTTTCCCAACCGGTGAATACTTGAGTATAGCCGAGAATAAAGAACGAGTTCAATGAAATACTCATTCCTACTAATCCGATGATAACATAGATTCCAGATAACATAAACAATCGTGTTATTACTACTATTGTCTGCTGACATTATTGTTACAATAAGGGCTGGTAAGTGTAACAAATTCTTCTTATGCTCAGTATCTGGCATTTGTTTTACTTTTTGAAACAATTGATATTTGATAAAAAAAGTTTATCACCTGAAAAAGCAACGCTCAATCCAATGAAAAAGAAAGAATATCGATAAATACTGTTCCCCAAAGAATATAGAGCTCAAAAAAAGAAGTTTAAAATGAAGAAAAAAAGAAACGAAGTCGTCGGAACTGATTGTAATAATTTTTGAAGCGGAAAAATTTTTTTGAAACAACAAAAAAATGCAAGCAGTACTATTACCATATGGACAATAGTAACATGAATCAAAAAAATATACTAAGATTATGCATTTGATTCTTTGTAAATATGGAAACAATCAGTACTACTGAAGTAAATAGAAATTCGAATAAAAAAATACAAGATAGAAATTCAAATTTCTCACTGGTTTATGACCTGTCATCAGTATATTCAAAAATTCATAATATCTTTCTTTCATTTCTCTCTCCCAAAAACAACAAAATCTATGTCTATTATACCACAAAAAGAGAGCGTTTCCGCTCCCTTTATTACTCTGGCAATTCTATCTTCAAGCTCATATCAGTCGGTTGTAACACTTTCTGAACCGCAGCAAGAAAGGCCAATCCATTATCCGATGGAGAATATTGGAAGGTGATATGGATCACTTTTTTGTCAAAACTATCGCCATATCGTTCTACATACTGCTTACTTTCGAGGAAGTAGATATAGTTATTGAGTTTTTCTTGAAGTTTCAAGAGATGCTCCTCTTCTAATGACTCTATCCATTTGTTTTCATCAATCAACAACAACTCTAGATGATCATCAGAGACGCCCATCGCATCGATACTTGTAACGTCTAGTTCAATTGGCCATACTTCTGCAACTGATTTAATTTTTCTTCTATTCTTATTTTCCTCTTTCTTTTGCTCTTTAACAATATATTCTACTTTCTCTTTATCACAGTTTTTGAAAAAGCTCCATAGAATCAATTAAATTACAAATATTACGGTAATAATTCACCTTTTTCTCATTAGGAAGATTATAAATACTGTCAAGAACAATAGGTACTATGGCCTCCGCATCAATAATAAAAGGTAAAGAATCATATTCTTCCAGTAAATCCTCTTGTTTTTTTGATAAATGATACAACTTGATATAAATGTATAATATCCTGACTAGAAGCTAATTCCTTTAAAATATCAAAAATCCGATCTGGAATATCAAAATCTCCCTCAACATAAATTGGATAAAGGCTATATTCTATCAAAATATGGGTATCCGTAATATCTTGATAATATGAATCTCGATGGCCAATTCTATACTCGGGATCAATACCTAAGAAAGCATCTATTTCTCTGTGATTTTCAATTGCTTTTTTATACCGCGTAATATCCCACTCGGTGTCTTTTTTTAGTCTATATGCCTGCATTTATTTACTCCATTGATTTATTCTGAAAATTCCTTCAACTTGCTCAATTTTATTAGTACCTGGTTTATAGACACGTGGATTTTTGATTTCATAGTATCCTTGACGTTCAATCGCAGATAGAAAATCATCATAAGAATGTCCCTGCATGTCAATCGTCGGCATAAGCAATTCGCTCTCAGACATATTAATGTTAGAACCAGCCCACGTTTTGGCCAAACATGAGATTTTGAATGTCTGAACTTGGATCCTTTCCTGTCCCTATCGCATAGACAACCTTAGTGAAATCGTTGGCATCATCCGCATGTTTCCCTGCCATCGCTAGGTTTTTTAATAGGGTAGAGCCTTCGGCCCCACTCTTAGCTAGTTTCGTCAGATAAGCTGCCGAACCCATGCTCGCAATCGTTACTGCCGAATCAATACCGGCCCATATTCGCTCCTCTGTCGATAGCTGGGTTCCTGTAATAAAGCTGTGTCCCTCTATTGCTGAATAGGCACTATCTGCGCCTAGATAAGTAAATGCCGCATAGGTGGCTGTTAGTGATGTACCACCTGTCGCAGGGGCTAAGGCAACTCCCCCTATCATACTTAATACCGCTAGTGTTTTAAGCCCAATATCTACATACTGGAGACTTTCCTTATTCTCCTCATAATAGCGACTGGCTTTGAGTCTCTGGTAGTCTGTAAAAACTTTCTTAAAGTACAATTGTACAACTATGAGAACATAATATAAAAACAGGAACTTGCTTACAACTAACAGTGTATAGACAAGTTCCTTACAAGCTATTTCAATGGTGATACATAATCATCTGGAAGTTTGCCTCTCCAGTCAATCCATTTCTGTTCAGCAAGCGGAATTAATCTTTCAAGCTCTTCCTGAGTAAATAATTCCCAACTCTTAGGATTAGCTATTAAAGGAGTTAAGCCTTTTAATATAAATTGTTTCTCACTAGCTTTCTTTTCTTCTTCCGTCGGTGGCCAACGATCGGTCTGAAGTTTACTTAATATTTCTAACTGCGTTCTCTCTCCACTTTCTAATAAGGCAAACAACTCATTTGGTAATTCATAAACTACACGCTGAGGTGCAATTCCTCCCTCCTCAGTGACATAATAAAGATGATTACCATCTCTCCAGATATGCTGACCGTAACCTTTTACTTCTTCAAACTGGATAACATCTTTCCATTGTGGTCTTGTTGGTTTCATTTATACATACCTTACTTAAGTGGTGATACATAATCATCTGGAAGTTCTCCTTCAGATTCAATCCACTGCTTCTCAGCAATCGGAATCAACTCTTCAAGTTCTTCCTTAGAAAAAAGGTTCCTATTTTTAGGGACATCTATCAAAGAAGCTGGATGTTTACTTATAAATTTTCTTCTAGATTCTCTTCTCTCTTCTTCCGTTGGTGGCCAACGATCGTTCTCCGCTTTAAAATCAATTTCACGTGCCGTTCTCCTACCTAATAAATATTCGTTAAAATCAGAAGGATTAATCTCAAAGATACGACGAACTGAAGCTACTCCAAACTCACCAAAAGTATAGTATTTTCCTTCATGTGTTCGAAAATCATATCCTTTTGGTGATTCAATCTTTTCAAAGGTATCAAACTCTTCCCATGTTATTTTTAGTTAAACTCATTTTTAATTACCTCCCTAATTTTCTAATTGTAAATTCTCCCCACGGCACTTCGTCAATGACTGCTTCTGGCATATTTCCTGGGAAGGTTTGTCCTCCTGGTTTCCAAAAAAGCCTTCAAAAGCAGACTCTTCATTTCCACTTGGAATTCTTGGGTTTTGAACTGAAATAACAAGGGATTTATGCTAATTATTAGTGCTCTTTTTCGAACCATAAGGTATATAATGGACTGATCTTTTCAAATAATTCCTTTTTCGTATCGATATCTATTCTCTTGTACTTTCTCAACTAATTGACTAACTTTCTCAAATTCATTATTTTTTTGATCAATTTATCAATTAAATCTATATCCTTTTTCATCAGTTTTATGTGAGGAAATATCTTTAACGATTATCTTTAAAAATTTGATAAGTTACTTCATTATCATCTAATTTAGAAATCTCGGATGTTATCCTCCCTCGTTCAGTAAAAAAACTAGATTATATCTCCCATTTCCATCTTCTATTATAGAAATTCCTTCTGGAAAATAGGGAGGTTGTTCGGAAAAAAATGAATACCAAATTCACCTAATTTTATATTCCCAATTTTTTTGCAACTTCGGATTCAATTTTTGTTTTTTTAATTTCATTAGCATATTATTATTCCTATTTCAATCTAAGTAAAAAAATCTACCTTTTTTTCTAATTCATCAATTGTTAAGTATGTATAATGTTGAATACCCATACCAGGTTCATCAAACCAAGGGGCAACCAATCCTTCTTTTGTTGGTATTTCTTTCAGAACAATGTAGTCTGAATTCAGTTGGAGTTTCATAAAAAGGAGGTAAAAGCTTTCTCGCCAAATGTTGCTCCTTCAGGAGAGAAATACCTTCCTGTCGGATTAGAACCAATTCTATTTATTCTCGTTCCAGGTAATATTACGGATTCTTTATATTTTTCCATTCAAAAAAATCCATATTTATGTATACTGCCGTCAACTCTCCCTAAGGAACTTTCAGGAGTTCCTGGATAAATTGCACCACCTGTTAACTGATTAAAATAATCCGGATTATCATATACATTTTTATTTTTAAGGTAAAATTCTGGCTCAGGTGGATTTGACCAATTTCTTAATTTGACTCTATCGGATGGTTCGATACCTGCCTCCGCATATTCATGCCATTGAAGATAGCTTTGACGGTCCATAGGATCCATACCAATCAAGGTTCGTTGGAATTTCTCCTTTGCCAGATATTGGTCAAAGTTACTGGATTCCCTCGCAAGTCTACTTTCTTTAATATTCTCTTTAATTCGTTCGATATCATACTTCGGTGCTTCGACATCGTGGACACCCTTCACCTTCGGCACGTCCACATCACTTGGCTTGACTCCGCTAACAGCCTTGGATACGTTGTCACCTGATACCTCCTTCACTTTCGGTACATCCAGGCTGACTGCTGGGTGATTTTTTAGCTTAGCAAGGGTCCCATCAGCTGGGCTGGCTTTCAGATGTAGGTCTGACCTACTGTTAAAGCGAACACTGTCTGGATCCAGATTTGGTATTTGCTTGCCTTGAAGTGGGACATCCAGATGAGATGCTTTAGCTCCTGGTAGATCTACGGTCGGTGCTCCAAATTTTTTACCAATATAATTCCCTGCCGAGTTCATTCCAAGGCCCATCACTTGACCAAGCACTAAATTCTGAAGCGCTGCGTTCGGATCTTGACCGGTCGCAAAGGAGTAAATCACCTTAGAAACATCGTTTGCATTATCCGCATGTTTCCCTGCCATCGCTAGGTTTTTTAATAGGGTAGAGCCTTCGGCCCCACTCTTAGCTAGTTTCGTCAGATAAGCTGCCGAACCCATGCTCGCAATCGTTACTACCGAATCAATACCTGCCCATATTCGCTCCTCAGTTGTCAACTGCGTTCCAGTAATAAAGCTGTGTCCCTCTATTGCTGAATAGGCACTATCTGCGCCTAGATAAGTAAATGCCGCATAGGTGGCTGTTAGTGATGTACCTCCTGTCGCAGGGGCTAAGGCAACTCCCCCTATCATACTTAATACCGCTAGTGTTTTAAGCCCAATATCTACATACTGGAGACTTTCCTTATTCTCCTCATAATAGCGACTTGCCTTGAGTCTCTGGTAGTCTGGCAGTTGTCTAGGGTAACGAACAGCCACGACTTCCTCCGCACTCTTGCCTTCTATGGCCTTGATCTGCTCATCGGATAATTGATCCTTCTTAGCCATCATCTCTTTGACAGCCTTTATACGATCATCATAGACATCCTTAGCCGCTTGAATGGGACTTGCCTTTCCATCTAGGATTTCTGACAGAGTATAGGACTTCACTTCAGTGGAATCTATATAGACAGAAGTACCGTCTGCCTTATATCCGGCTAAGACTTTCTTTGATACTGTTTTTTTCGTGTATTTACTCTTATACGGCTTACTCGAACTATTAACATTATTTAAGGTTGTGAAGGCCTCATCCATCCCTTTGGTGAATTTGCTGTCGATGTTCTGCATGATATCCGAATGAACCTTCTCGGCACTCGTTAACATGTCATAGATGCGATTCATTGATTTGTCGAATGTAGAACTGTCTTTGGTCGTTCCTAATGATGCTTCACCTGTTTGACTGTATAAGTCTTCGACTCCTTCATCTTTTACAACCTTCCCGACAGCTTCAATATCATCCATGATAGAACTCATCGACTTGAAATAACTATCGGACGAAACCAGAGGATAAGTTGGATCACCAGAAAAATCAGGTTTATTCGTATAATACTTCGTCATTTCGCCCCACTTCCTTGAGCCTCTGCTGGGCGGTTTTTCATGATTTGTTCAACGGATCCTTTTGGATCTTTTCTGATGGCTTCTTTATATGCGACGCTTGATGCAGGATCTTTCAAAATCATTTCCGCAATCGCTGTAGCTAAAACTTTATCCGTATTCACCATTGTTTCATAAGTATTCTGCGCATGTCTATAGAGCACCTCGCTGACTGCTTCAAATTCCTGTGCTTTTTTATAGAATAGGGCCAAGCCACCATTCGTCTCACTATTGGCTATCAAATCATGGTAGGCACCTTCAGAAGAAAGGTCCGGAAGAGTTGACATGACATGCTGTATCTTTGTCGTAACCTGATTCGAAAGATAGACTATGTTAAGACAATGGTAAATGAGTTGTTCTTGATCATTCAAAACAAGTTTGAATTCTACCCCCATATCACATCCTCACTTTCAATTTTTGTATCAGTTCTGTTTTTAGCTGTTCACTATCTATCGAACGACGCATTTGCGTAGATAAATCATATTTATATAAATGACCATTACTTGTCAAGTAAACAGTATCTTGTGTATCTTTTGAAAATTCATTAATCCGGATACGAATAGCCTCATCATTTCCATGGTGGACCATCAAACGCATAAAGGCTTCCACTTCCCATTGTGAGTGAATATAATCCTTAATAGTTTCATCAACACCTTGCAAGACAGGATGCATCTCCATCAAGAAGGCTAGGAAAACCGCACTTCCAGCACGATCCAGTTGGAATTGGTTGTCACCAATTTCCATGATAATTATAGCCATTCTTTTGTATGCATCAACTCCAGGTGCATAGGATAAGCGTTGATCCACTTGACAATGATAATTGGCATCATGATATTCCTTCAGATAAGCTCCGTATTGCGCACATTCTTCTGTGGGCTGATTATCAACAATAAGTCCCATATCCTTCAGGTCTTCAAATCCTTTTTCTATAACTCTCAAGAGGCTTTCTTTTCTGTTTTCATTCCCTTCAGCAGCAATCGGCAGTGGAAGAAATACCAAATCATCTGAATAGTCATTGAATATATGTAGAGTGTATAAGGCTTCTAGCGTGAATATCATGCGTTATCAATCTCCTTTATAACATTAGAAGTAGAGACAGAACCAAGCAAAGTTTTTAAACCAGATAGAGCTTTTTCAAGCTCTGTGACACTCTTACTATAATCTTCTTGATATTTTTGGAGAAAGTCCTTTAAATCTAAATATTGGTTTTTACTCTCCCCTTTCCATTCCGTGTCATTTGAGTCTAGACCAGATATTTCTGTATCTATACTGGAAAGAAGACCAATAATTTCATTTAATTCATTGATAATTGTATCAAGGTAGCTATCATCATATGTTACAACATCACTTGTATAACTACTATCAATCGTATTAATATCTGTATCCATAGATACCTCCTCTTACCACCATAATTGTTCCCACCATGGTTTTCCTTTATTATATTCCGCTCTATTGCTATCTATTGCATAATCCAAATCTGATATTTTTTCACCAAGGGTTACATACAAATCTTTAAAAGATGAGTTGGCATCCTTAACAAAATCAATGTATTCCTTAAGCGTCTTTTTATCAGATTCTAGTTTTGTCTTTAGAGAGGATAGATAGTGATATCCTTCATTCCCGTCTATTTTGCTAATCGCATTGTCGCAAAGCTCAACATAGTATTCGAAACGACTAAGATCTACATCTGAATCTAGGCCATGTGATTGAATAGAATTACGAACTCTCTGATACTTCTCTTTTTTAGCTTTATCGCTATCAATTTGTTCCCTTAAAGCTGCATCACTCATTTGCGTCCTCCTTCTGTTTATTATCTTGTTCTCTCTGAAATCTTTCAATGACCCTCTTAACTTCCTCATCACTCATTCCAGGCAAATGGTATTTGTAGTTCGAAGAATCTGTTGTTGAAGTTTGGGTTTTAGGGGTTTCTTCAGTTGATGAGTTCTCTTTCGAATCTGATGCTGTCGTCGTAGACGCTGGTTCAGAAGATGAACTTCGTTTTGACTTAGGAGTATAGTTATTGTCTAATCTAGGTATTTTTTTAATTTCCTCAATTGTAGGAATTTTAGGATTTTTTTTGACAGGTCTATACAACATCGAAAAAGTGAAAATCAAGGCTAACACCGATGCAATAAACGGAAATATCTTTTTACCTGATTCATCTGAGGGTACCTTAACTCCACTAGTGCTAAGCGCCTTCCATTCAGGGTGTTCTTCTTCAATGGCTTTTTTCTTTTCAAACAGGGGAGTGAATAAAAAGTGACTAAAAGGCACAACTGTCCCCATGGCAACCGCTCCAAGTGGCAAAAATCTAGAAGAACTAAAAATGAGCACTAGAACTAGTATGGAAAATAAAGTAAAAAGAACTATCAATAAATTTCGACGAATTTTATATTCTTTTTTTAGTTGAAGGTATTCTTCTTGGGTCATCTAATCAATTACCTCTTTCTCCTATTTTTTTTGTAATCTTCAATTTCATTTGGGTATTTTTGATAGTGAAGATAGACTGAACATCTAGCAACTGGTCTTCACACAAGAGTTGAATGTTGTGCACAATCGCATCTAACTCTGTCGGAACTTCCTTGATTTCATCCGCATCCTCTAAGCCCGATAAGTCTTCGTTTAGGATTTCATACTGTCCCAATTCATTGATCAGGTAGATGGTGTGGTCTTCAATCCCCATATCATCCTTGTCTGGCTGGTAATCTGCCCCTGACCATGCTGACTGGAAGAGTTCATAAACTTCGTTATTTCCGACCTACAGATAGGCGCGTCCAGTCTGCGTGATCTCAGCCGCATCAGGTGTATGAGCTGAAAATATCTTTTCTCCCATTATACCACATAAGCGAAACCGTGAGAAGATGCGAAAAGCAAAAGAAATCCACCTGAACATAATCCAAGTGGGTATTCAAATATTATAGAAGTAAACACTTTTTCGTGTATCTTACTAATTAACCGTCCCCAAAGCAGTCATCAATCACATGACTAACATTACCCATGAGATTTGTCATGTCTCCAAGCTTATATCCCAACGCCTGTACCGCAGCACCCGATGCCAGACTCTCTAAATCACTCTTGAAATTTGTAAACCGAATCTGTAAAGATTTCACAACTGCACCAACTGCTTTTTGAGCACGAACAACACCTTTCAAGTCAGCTGCTCCATAAAATGCATCCTCCATCCCATTTCTGAACGCAGGCTTGAAACCTCCTAACATCGACACAACTAGATTTATTGTTGTAGCTGCTGTGGTAAAGTCTATATCCAAAACATCAATCTCTGAAGCAGCTGTTCGAATTGTACCTGATACTGAAATCTCGGACTCCACAGTACCATAAAAACTTTTTATCGTCCTTATCCTCAAATTTGTTCTTGTAATAAATTTCAGTGGGAAAAATCATTGATAAGATTTTTTTAAATTATCTCTGGAGGTATTTATAACTTTATTCGTGTTTTGAATATAGCCTTTTGCATTATCTAGGTAACTACTAAAGGACGTAGACATCTGATTTGCTAGATCCTCAGCCCTCACATCTATCTGATCATCAAAAGCACTAATAACATCACGATCATCAAATATCCCGCTCTCCTCTAAGTAGGTATTATAATCCTGAGAAACACTGGTATTAACATCTGGAACTGAACTAAAATCTAGTGTATCTATATTTCTAGCCAAGCCTCTATCTGTTTCTTCTAAAGCGGTTTTGATAATTTCGGCTACAGAGATAGTATAGGAGATACAATAAATGATTGTTTGGATATTTTGTTCCAATACCTTTAAAATTTCATTCACAGCTTGTGGTATTCCATCACCAAAATGGGAACGTTTATCTAAACCTGTCGTGCTTTTTTCTATCATTCCTTCAAATGAATTGACCAGTTCGGCTCCCTTTGAGCCCAAGTATGTAGAGGTGGCTGATTCAGCCCAAATATTACCTTCGGATTTACCTTTTGAAGTCATGTTATGCACTTCAATATCGAGAAGAGCAGAGTCACTATTAAACTTCGCACTATATAATTTTGATTCAATTGCTCCATGATCAAAGTCTTTTCCATCACTATCAAAATAGTCGTTTAGACCACTAAAGCCGAACCCGTCAAAATTCCTAGAGAAATCATAGGGATTATATGCATTAAGTGTTTTAAACGTTTCTTTCATGGCATCATAATTACTGAAAGCTTTATCTATCTTTTGTATAGCTTCAATCAAGCTAATTGATTGTAGATGCTGGAAGACAGCTTCTTTTAGATTGTTTGTACGACTCGACAAATTATTCATAACATTCTCATTAGCCTGATTTGTACGCTTAACTACTTCTAGCAGGTCTTCCGCATGTCTTAAACTGGCGTTCAGATTTGTAATCAAAGTCATCATAGAGGTCGTGTCTAAGCGAATTTCCTTTGAGTCACCATACTTTTTCAACAAATCTTTAGTTGTTGTATTCTCTGGAGTCACTGCAAAATCTAATAAACCATCGCCATCTATATCAACCGCAAATAACTGTTCTAGAACTACTTGCTTTGTATATTCCATTGCTGCAACACTGTTTCTGTAGTCTGTCATTCTATGATGAATCGGCAAATCAATCGCAACAACATTGCCAGGATACTTGGTTTCCCTTGTGATTCCCAAAAATTTTAGCACTAACCAAGTGTTGTTATCCAGCAGTGTCTCTGCAGCACTATTGTCCAGCGCCTGTCCTCCAAATGAAATCTCTTTCCCATCCTGAGCCCAGGCAATATTCGTCAACACATCTCGCGTGGTGGAAAACGTCACAGAGTAACCCTTGTAATTCTTCCTCAACGCTTCAATTCGTTCTGCTTCTTCTTTAGCAGCTTTCAATACCTCAGGCGAAGTGTCTTTTAAGTGAGACAGATAATCCCAATACTGTTTTAAAATTTTATCATTAGGTAGTATCGGGATGAGAACTTTATAATCCGACATCTTGAATATATACAATATTATGTTACCTTTGAATTCTTCAAAATTATTACTATTAGCAACAACTTCCCTATACCAAGCAGCGTCACCAGCTACCACCATCTCGTTGGCCGTCTTACCGTTTACCGACTGAGGAGCCCCTTGATATCCAAAATTATAGGGCACTTGTCTCTCCATGGCTGTCCTTCCAGCCTGAAATTCTCCATAAGAATGGCCAGTAGTTGTGCTAATATAGTGTCCACTCGCCTCCACTCTATCATAAAAATCAAGGGCTGGTTTGTTTTTTTCTTTTAAGTACAAGGTATCATTTAAGGCAATGGCAAGGTCTACAATAGGATCCTTATGGCCGTCAGCATCCATATTAGTCCCAGCGTAGGCGATGTAGGTCTCCTTTGTCAGTTCATCATAAACTGCAATAGCCGCAACACCTGAATCTGGATCATACATTTTGTCTACGATTTTATAGCTATCTTCAGCAATACCAGCTTTATCTAAGACAGCTTTAGCTTCTCCAATTGGATTATCTCCACCACTTGTGTAATCCTGCTCATAATCGTACACTGCATCTGATAATACAGCCGACATTTCCACCCGACGGTTGCTCTTTTCAATTTCGTTCATACGCCATTCTCCCTATTTTTCAAATATTCTTAAATCAATTTGAATTGACTTATCCATCGATTTCATTTGTATAGAAATCCGATAAATACTTCCACTGGAGTGTTTGATTCTTACTCGACAATTGGTGTCTTCTGGCATATCATACTTGTTTTTTAAAGTTTTAAAGAGTTCAGAATGATTCTCTGGCTGGTAAATAATTTCAAAAAGCTCTGTTTCCGGACTCTTAAAAGTCTCTTTTACATCTAAAGTAGCGAAATATTCTCTTTTAACAACTAAATTGAGAATTTCCTCATCAAATAAAGGATTTATATCCGACTCATAATTTAACTTCCCATTAGAATATGTAACTGGAACTGTCTCTTTATCCTCGCCAAGTGTTATTGTGTAATTACCTTTAATGTCCGCTATAGTAGTATCTAAATTAACTTCATAATTCTTTACGTCGTCTCCAACTGTTACATAAACACTACTTTGATAAGCTTCTAACCCATTAAACTCTTTCTTGTCTTTTTCCAAAAATTCAAACATAGGTTCAAACGTTTTTTCAAATTCGTACTGTTCTTTTGTCCTGTTTTTGGGAATGGTCTCACCATCCAAACTACATCCAGTCAATGTTGTCACTGCCATAAGAATAACTCCTCCTATCAGTAACCATAAAATTATTTTTATTTTTTTCATCTTTCTTTACTCCGTGATTATAATTCAATACTGAACCGTAGCAACTTTCAATTTCTCAGGAGGGCACTTGTCTCTCCATGGCTGTCCTTCCAGCCTGAAATTCTCCATAAGAATGGCCAGTAGTTGTGCTAATATAGTGTCCACTCGCCTCCACTCTATCATAAAAATCAAGGGCTGGTTTGTTCTTTTCTTTCAGGTATAAACTATCATTTAAGGCAATGGCAAGGTCTACAATAGGATCCTTATGCCCGTCAGCATCCATATTAGTCCCAGCGTATGAGATATAGGTCTCCTTTGTCAGTTTATCGTAAACAGCAATCGCAGCAACTCCCGACCCTCTATCATACATTGTGTCTACGATTTTATAACTATCCTTATGTATACCAGCATCATGCAAAACATCTTTTGTTACTTTTTCAGGATTGCCCTCAATTGCTCCCGTATATGCTTTTTCATAATTATATACTGCATCCGATAAAACAGCTGACATTTCAACTCGGCGATTACTCTTTTCAATTTCGTTCATGGAAACCTCATTCTTTTTCAAAAATAACACTACTAATTTGCACAATCTTTTGATTAGATTTTAGTTGAATAGTTACTCTATATATAGTTGAGCTAGAATGATTTACTAATACTGTACATGTTGTTTCCTCTGGTAAATCATATTTGCTTTTTTTAGATGTTTATAGAGGTCAGAGTTATTTTCTGGCTGATATACAATCTCACGAAGCTCTGTTTCTGCACTCTTAAAGGTCTCCTTTACATCTAAAGAAGTAAAGAATTCTCTTTGTACCACTAAATTAAGAATTTCTTCATCATATAAAGGAGTTACCTCCGACCCATAATTTAACTTCCCATTAGAATATGTAACCGGAACAGTTTTGTTATCCTCGCCAAGTGTTATTGTATAATCACCTTTAATATCAGATTGAGTGATATCTAAATCTACTTCGTATTCTTTTTACTTCATCTTGATTTTTTTATAAACTCTACTAGTGTATGCCTTTAATCCCGTAAACTCCTTCTTATCTTGCTCTAAAAATTCAAACATAGGTTCAAACGTTTTTTCAAATTCGTACTGTTCTTTTGTTCTGTTTTTGGGAATGGTTTCACCACCCAAACTACATCCAGTCAATGTTGTTGCTGTCATAAGTATAACTCCTCCTATCAGTAACCATAAAATTATTTTTATTTTTTTCATCTTTCTTTACTCCGTGATTATAATGTTCAATACTGAACCGTAGCAACTTTCAATTTCTCAGGAGGGCACTTGTCTCTCCATGGCTGTCCTTCCAGCCTGAAATTCTCCATAAGAATGACCAGTAGTTGTGCTAATATAGTGTCCACTCGCCTCCACTCTATCATAAAAATCAAGGGCAGGTTTGTTTTTTTCTTTTAAGTACAAGGTGTCATTTAAGGCAATGGCAAGGTCTACAATAGGATCTTTATGCCCGTCAGCATCCATATTAGTCCCAGCGTAGGCGATATAGGTCTCCTTTGTCAGTTTATCGTAAACAGCAATCGCAGCAACACCCGAATCTGGATCATACATTTTGTCTACGATTTTATAACTATCCTTATCTATACCTGCATCACGCAAAACCCCTACAGCCATCTCTATCGGATCATTACCACCCGCAGTATAGGCTATCTCGTATTTATATACAGCATCAGATAAAACGGCTGACATTTCAACTCGACGATTACTTTTTTCAATTTCATTCATTGATTATCCTCCCGTTGTTTAAATATAGTTAAATCTATTTGAACAGCCTCATCCTTAGATTCCATTAGTATTGAAATTCCATAGATTGTTCCACTAGAGTAATCTAATATTATTCGACAGGTTGTATCCTCTGGCATATCGTACTTATTTTTTTAAGATATTTATAGAGGTCAGAATGATTTTTCTGGTTCATATATAATATCACGAAGCTCTGTTTCTGCACTCTTAAAGGTTTCTTTTTATATTCAAGGAAGCGAAATAATCTCTTTGTACTACCAAATTAAGGATTTCCTCATCAAATAAAGGATTTATCTCAGACTCATAATTTAACTTACCATTAGAATATGTAACCGGAACAGTTTCTTTATCTTCCCCAAGTGTTATTGTGTAATCACCTTTAATGTCAGCTTGATTAATATCTAAGTCTACTGCGTATTTTTTTACTTCATCTTCAGTTTTTTTATAGACTCTACTAATGTATATCTTTAGTCCGGTAAAATCCTTCTTATCTTGCTCTAAAAAAATTTAAATATAGGTTCAAAGGTTTTTTTCGAATTCGTACTGTTTCTTTATTCTGTTTTTTTGGAATGGTCTCACCACCCAAACTACATCCAGTCAATGACGTCTCGCCAGAAGCATAATTCCTCCTATCAGTAACCATAAAATTATTTTTTTATTTTTTTCATCTTTCTTTACTCCGTGATTATAATATCCACTATTGATTTGTGATTGCATCTTTAATCAAGCCTTTAGCGCGTCAATGCCTTAATCTTAATGTATGTACTCTCACAAACAAAATAATGAACTTGATTTTCTAACATAGTCTCTCTTAGAGGTTTCTTTGCGACGGGTACAACGTTTTGGTCATTGATCCTCATGCTAATCAAAGCTTGTTTGAAACCTTTTACTAAGCGCAACGGAGCCTCAATATTACGAGTAATACTTTGGTTTGTAATAATAAGTGAAGCATAGCCTGCTAGTAAACCTTGTTTAAAGATAAACTCTAGTCTCTTTTGCGCCACAGGTGTTAAATTCCCAATTATTTCCGTGATATTATAAAGAACAATGGTAACTATATGTTCCTTTTAAATAAGCCAACTGCTTGGCTCGTGGGCTCAGAGTTATTCCTCCAAATAGATTTGTTTCCTGTGCCATCCATACTCCTCCTCCAAAAATTACAAGGGCTAAAACCAACCAAAGTAAAGTACGTTTCTCATCTCTTTCCTCCTATATAGTGGAATCTAAGTATATTATATCATGAATGTAATAATTTCTAAGCATTCTGTGTCAATAGTGGCGAGCAGTGAAGTCAAATTTCTGTAATCATTGAAAAAACCATGGTGTGAACCATGAAGTGTTTCGAAAACGTTGATAGTATCGTATTGCTTAAAGTTTTGATGCAACTGACCTTGTCAGGTTGCAGCCTTATTTGTAAGCGACTAAAGTCGTAACAACTATGTCCGTTGCACCAATTTAGTAAGAAAGTAAAAAAGACACCTCAAAAAATATACTCTTTTAAAATATAGTAATTCTTATGGCATTGATATCCCAAAACATTTAGATACGCTTGTTGAAAAAGGCTATGCTACCATTGAAACAGCCTTTGACTCGCTTGACCATCTAAATGCTAGCATGAAAAAGAATATTCTTAAAAAGAAGGGGGTTACTGGACTCTCCAAGATGAAGGCCGCCGAATTGAATCAAGCAATCATTGACCGCCATCCAAAGAAGAATCTTTAATCAACCGAAGCTGGTTGATTTTTTTAAACTTTAGAAATTTCGTTCCATCATTTTTTCAGTGGCTTATAAGTACAGCAACCATTTACATTTGAAATCCTCTTTCTTTTAGGGTACAATGGTAAAAAATGATTTTTGAAAGGACTAATATGAAAAAATTAGCAACACTACTACTCATTTCAACTTTTGCTCTTGGTGGATGTACAAGCATCCAACGTGCACTTCGTGGTGATGATTACGTAAATTCTAAGATTGCTTTGCTGAGGAAAGTTCAAAAGCGACTGCCCAAGCAGAAAAAGATTTGAAAGACGCCTTAACAAATGAAAAATGCTAACTTCCCTCAACTTTCTAAGGAAGTAGCTGAAGACGAAGCTGAAGCTATCATTCACACAAGTCTGGGTGATATTCGTATCAAACTTTTTCCAAAGCTAGCCCCTCTTGCAGTTGAAAACTTCCTTACTCATGCTAAAGAAGGTTACTACAATGGTGTGACTTTCCACCGTGTAATTGACGGCTTTATGGTACAAACTGGAGATCCTAAGGGAGATGGAACAGGTGGTGAATCTATCTGGCACGATAAGGATAAAACCAAAGATAAGGGAACAGGTTTCAAAAATGAAATCTCTCCATACCTCTATAATATCCGTGGTTCCCTATCCATGGCCAATACTGGTCAACCAAGCTCAAATGGTAGCCAGTTCTTCATCAACCAAAGTACAACAGACTATTCAGCTAAACTTCCTACAAGTAGCTATCCTAAGAAAATTATCGAAGCCTACAAAGAAGGTGGAAATCCAACTCTTGATGGAAAACACCCAGTCTTTGGTCAAGTAATCGATGGGATGGACGTTGTAGATAAAATTGCTAAGGCTGAAAAAAAGACGAAAAAGACAAACCAACTACTGCTATCACTATCGATAGTATCGAAATTGTTAAAGACTACGATTTCAGTAAACAATAACACCATTTACTAAAAAGGAGATATAAAAATGATTCTATTTTGGGGGTCAAAAGGTTACCAAAAAGTGTTGGGAAATACACAAACTGCTATCGAATGTGACCATTGTAACAATATTGGTACTTGGGAAATTACGGAATACGGACGTAAGTTTACTCTTTACTGGATTCCGCTCTTCCCTTATGGTAAAACTTATTTCGTTTCTTGCCCGATTTGTCACTACGGAAAAGAAATCCAAAAAAATCTGAAATTGAACAATATCTAAACTATTAAAAAAAGATAGGTCATAGGGCCTATCTTTTTAATTGTTCTTTCCATATAAGCGCTCTATTTTTCTTCTCCAGTTATGATATAATACAGTTAACAGTAATAAGGAGGTTCTCCTATGAAACCATATAAAAATAAAGCTTGATACGACTTTGCTTGGTCTTATTAGGAAATTTACTCTATAATCTCGTTTTTTTGCTCCCTTCTATTCATCCGGTTATGCTATTATCATTCTACCGCCTGTATTCTTTTTAGCAATAGCTTTCATTCTTTTTGGTAATTTTTTTGCCTTCAGAGATCCTCTGAAATTAAAAATCAAGCTTTAAAGATAATCAGTTAGTTCAAAAAGACTAGTAATATACAAGTAATTTTAGCGACTATAGGAGTCTGCTTACAATTATCAAATATAGTATATCTAAGTTTGTGGTCAATCAATTATATTTATAATTTCCTAATGTTGTTTACCGTTAGTCTCCTATACTATATTATCTTCTTTATTGGAAACTTTCAAAAAACGAAGCTCAATCAAGATAACAAGTCTTCTGACAAATCAAGTTTTGTTTTTGGAACTATAGTCTTTTTGTTATGTAATTTATTGTTAATCAACAATAGCAAAGTTTCGTTATGGGGCTCGACTGTTCAATATGTACAAGACTTTAAAGACTTTTGGCCTAAAAGGAAAAGTCGAAGTACGTGAGAAAAGAACATTTAAATGAGCCTTATAACGGAACTCTTACTTTATTCTATAAAGAGACTTTATCGAACGGAGAAAATTTTATCGATTATATTTATGTTTCTGATGTTCATAATGGAACACACGTGACAACATTAGATGAAAATGCCAAGGAAGAAATTCGTTCCTATCTTGAAAACGATGCGGAAAGGGAGTTATTTGATAAAAGTTACACTTGAACAATTTGAATTTGTCTTAAATGTCTACGAAGAAAGAATCAGAGATCTAAAAACTAAAAGAAGATATAGTGACTAAACTTAATGAGGCAGTTGGTTTCAAATTACTAGAGAATAATTCTGTCGAGATTACACCAGCTGACAAAAAGAAAAATTTTATAGTATGCTTATTAAAGAAGCTGTAAAAAAATAGAGAAAATGGAGATACAGATATTGCAGGATTTTTACAATATCGATATTAACAAACATATCAACAATAAATCTCTAATCATTTCTATCAAGTACTTAAATTTCAGTATAATCGAGGATAGACAAAATTATAAAAAAATGATAATCGTGTAGACTACTTAAAAAGATAAATTAACATCACTTCCAGTCGGAACTCTATCAGATGGTATCTATAGATTCATCTTTAGCACTTTATCTGACGGTAAATATACCGACGTCACCATCACAATGGTTGTTGAAGATGGTGTGGGACACTTTGAAGAGGATGAAATCGTGGGAAATCAAACAAATTAGTTATTTTTTTGATACAAAAAGCAGTACTACTTCTACTAGTTGCAACCCTCGTAAAAAGCCAAGTCTCATCGACTTGGCTTTTTTTATGGCTATTTATGTTAACTCATTGAAATCCCAGATTTGATCCATCCATC
>BNJV01000087.1_pt1 | contig 23408 bp, 40 predicted proteins | sample 8540591 | NCBI WGS metagenome assembly BNJV01 (sample SAMD00202457, study PRJDB9452) | human saliva metagenome | host: Homo sapiens | reverse complement strand
ATATTTCATATCATCCTCCACCAATAAAAAGAATTTTTAGCCGATACTCATTAAATTGCGAAGAAACTTTCGCATTTCAAGTGGCCTAATCATCTTACGGAAATATTCCCAGCCATTCGGACCACCTGAAACTGGGGTGGTCCCATATATATAGTATTAAAAAAATCGCACCACCTGCTACTGTTGAAAGAAAATCGCTATCTAAACCATCAAATTGTTCCAAAATCTTTGTATTCACTATGAATACCTCCTTATATTTATTAGATTAAAAAATATTGTCTAGTTGCGACTTTGACAATTTTAGTATAGCACACGAAAAATCTTTAAATCATCAAACTCCTAAATTGTACCTTTTTGAACAGAAAGTGGCATCTTCTTTTGTTATTTACTCCGCTTTGATAGAGAAAAACAACCGTTTAGATTTTCTAGCCTGACGATTCTACAATATATTATCCCTTAATCATCTCGGACGATTTTGCTTTGAAGTAGCTGAAAACTGAAGTTTTTCAATTAAAGAACAAGGCAGGACCTATTCATCCCTCTTTTTCACGATATCGTAAGGACTCACTCAACTTTCAGAATACCGTAGCGAATATTTGACTTTCCATTCCAGAGGGTATATACTTATATTAATCTGAACTAAATAGTTTTAATTTTTTTAAATGAACTGTCTTGAATTCAGATTAAAAAACTATTTACTTAACGGAGGTGACGCTATGTCATTAGAAGATAAATTAAACCAAGTTAAAGGTTCTGTTAAAGAAGGTCTCGGTAAAGTAACCGGCGACACAAAAACAGAAGCTGAAGGCGTTACTGAAAAAAAGTTGCATCAAAAAGCTAAAGAAGTTGCTGAAGATGCAAAAAGAAGCTGTTGAAGGAGCTATCAACGGTGTGAAAAACATCCTTCACAAAAGACGATAAATAATCCTTAACGTTCTAAAACCACCCTATTTTCTACAGTCCTATTTGACTAGGGAAGATGGGGTGGTTTTTTGTTTGTCATTCATTTGGTGAACTACATATCAGGAAATCATGACCACCCGTCAAACGGGTGGTTTGTACCCGGGCTATAAGCCCAGATAACCAGCCAGCGCCTAAAGACGCTGGCTTTCACTTTGTTCAAGCCTTATTACTCTTGACTCGTCACTTGCCTCTTAAAGAGGCTTGAGTATTATTTACCACTATCCCTAAAGGGATCCTCATATTCTTTTACACTTAATTTATCTAATGCTATATCATGCTTTTCCTGTTCCTGAATGTATTTCTTTATTGTGGCTTCATTAAGTCCAACTGTACTCACATAATATCCCTCTGCCCAAAAATGTCGATTCCCAAACTTATATTTAAGATTGGCGTGTTTATCGAACATCATTAGAGCACTGTTACCTTTTAAATATCCCATGAAACTTGCAACGCTAATTCTAGGTGGAATGCTCACTAACATATGAACATTATCCGGCATTAAATGGCCTTCAATAATCTCAACACCTTTATAACTACATAATCGATGGAATATTTCTCCCAAACTGCTTCTATATTGATTATAGATCACTTTTCGTCTATACTTAGGGGTGAACACAATATGATATTTACACATCCATTTTGTGTGTGATAAACTATGTGCTTTTTGGGCCATATTTTTCTCCTTTCGCTTTACAATTGGCTTGAACACCTTAATTGTATCGCGTTTGGAGTTTTTGGGTATAACCTTCGATGCGCACCCGCATAGCGGGTGGTTCTTTTGTCTCGCACCTAACGGAGCGAGACGGACTGAAGGTCACATAATAGAAAACACCTTGCAAACTGCAAAGTGTTTTCGTTTGTATTCTGCGTTTCCAGTAACGAATTAACGTTTAGAGAACTGGCTAGCTTTTACGAGCTTTTTAAGACCTGGTTTGGGGCACCACTTATTTCATCTAATTTCAAAGTGCTTTAAAATCAACGTTTTTCATAACTTTTCAAAAAAATAAAATTTTAACTAATTTCAATCAGTTTCATTAAAAATAAGGTAAACTTTCATAAAAATAAGCGAAAAATCGAACCAGAATATCAAAAATTTACCTTATTTAGTTTTTACAGAAGTTAAATAATAGGTCATTACGTTTCAACAGAGACGTGAAAAACCTTGATTTAACGCGATTCTTGAATTTTCAAAATTTCAATGTATTGCAATATAAATCAACCGAATCACTACCTTTTTCACTACCTTTTTGAAATAAGAATAATGATTCGGATATATAAAAGAAGAGAACTTTATTGTGAAGCTCCTCTTTTTGTTATGTGTTCTTTTTCTCACAGATCGTATGACCTGGTTTTTCGTCAGCACTATATTATGTACATAAATAAGCTTAAAATCAGCTTTGTTACTGCTTGAAGTTCTAATTTTATCAATTTATACAGAAATATTTAAACTTAGACGGTATCAAAAAGGTATCAAAAATTAGTTTTTCGGAGCTTATAAAATAAAGAAATACTAACTATTGTTTTAAATTTATCTTTTAATAAATCATAAAGTGTTCTGAAAAATCATTTTGGAATTGATGATTTTTAATACTATGTACTTTCTTTATAGCATCTAGAAGTTTATTAACATCAGAAAAAGTATTCTTTTACAAAGTCAAACTCCTTCACTTGTTTTAATTCTTAATTCTTTCTTACAATAATCACTAGGCTTTTGAATAGCGTGATCTAGCAAAATTATCATATTTATTTTCACTAACAATTATTAGTAACTCTATTTCTGGAGGTGTGATTACATTTATGACTTCAATCTTTTCTTCAAAAAGTCTTTTTATATCTAGCATTTCTCAAATTAAATTTTTCATTTTTGAATCGATTATCCTGAATAAGTCAATCTTAGAACCATAATCTTTACCCATGTATGTATCACAAAAATGTTTTTGCACTTCGAATTCTTATTGGACCATTATTTATCAGATATTCATCATTTTCAATAACAATACAATGATTCTCCAATAATATTTCAACAATTGCCTCCTCAGCAGATCCTTCGCAAATAATTGCACTATATTTTCTTATCATATTTAAGACCTACTTTTTAAGAATCTTTCTTTGATGGTATTTCTTAATGAGTTTTCCGACGAATAATCTGGAGTAGAATTATCAATCATTCCTTTAATAAATATATCACTTTTACTTATATCATTTCTCTTAATAATATTTGAAAAATTTTTCAATGGTTATTTGTCTCTTTTTGCTTACGACATAGATCGAATCATTTCTCGGAATTATATCCAAATAATTCTGAATAATGAGTAGAATAAACCAGAACAGCTCCATATGGATTCATTTTTCTGTCCAAAAAGATTAATAAAAAGTAGAAACAATTTCTCTATTAAAATGGTTTTCTAATTCATCAACTATTATTACACCACCTGATCGTAATGTAAAAATGCATCCATGAATAATCCAATCCCTTTAACTGACCCGACGAAAAGAATGCTATGTAGCTCAGAAATGGAATCTAGCTCGATTGAATTAATCTGATCTACAAATTTAAGACTAACTTTAACAGTTTTATTTTTCTTCATTTTTATGAATTCTAATTTCTCTATACTTGGATCTAAATAGGTAATTAATTCATGTGGAATATTACCAAAACCACTTAGAATATTAAAATTTGTATAACTTAAAAAGTATCTTTATAATATAATTTTTCAATCTGATTTAAATTGAAGAAAATATTCATTATACTTACATCCGAACTCAACCCTAGATGTTTTTGCATCATAATTTCTGGATATTATGTTCTCTTGTTTTATAGATGTAAAATCAAATATTTCTTTCTTTGAGCGTACTGATTTTGCATTTTTGTTGAAAAAGTTTCATCTGCAAAAAAAGTATTTAAATTCACCTTCATCTTCATCAAAAATTTCTAGAAATGATTGACTCTAACTTATTAATTGTTTGATCACCATTAGTTTCATCATAAAAGAATATTGTGAATTTTACTTGTCTGTTATTCTCTATATGTAAAATATTATCGGCTCCAGAATGTCGAAAAATCATTCTTGGGCGATAGTTTATAGATTTAGCCTGGATAATATTAAGTGCAACTACTAATATATTTAATAATTGAGTTTTACCAGAAGCATTTAAACCCGTAAAAGTAAGAGTTCTATTAGCATAGAAGTTATTAAATAAATGGATCAATTCATGCTTCTCATCTGCACTAACTCGTGCTTCTGAGAAGAAATCAATTTCAATTTTTTTATCAAATAAGGCGATATCTTCAAATATTATTTTTAATAATTTCATTTTATTGCTCCTTCATCGTTTTTTTATAACTATTTTATATTAATTCACCAAATAATACAACAGATAAATACGAAATTTTGTAATTATTTGTTGATTGTGTTTTTCGACTAAAGCGTATAATTTCAAAAGCTAAATCAGTTCATTTTTCCTCAGTGCTCTATCATGTACATAAATAAGCTTTAAATTAGCTTTCTTAGTGCTTAAAGTTCTAATTTTATCAACTTATACAGAAATATTTAAACTCAGACGGTATTAAAAAGGTATCAAAAAATCAGTTTTCGGAGCTTATAAAATAAAAGAAATTGAATTACTGCCGATTAGGCTTTTTATGGAGTTAAAACTTTTTAGGAACTTGTATCATATATAACGCAATCTACCTACATAAAACAAAAAGACCTTAAACGGTCTTTTCAATTGCCAATTCGGATTTTTACTGCTCAAAGGCAGAAGGAAGTCCGGACACCCGACAAAAGTAAAACTATGCCCTTCTTGACTCCTGTTTCCATTCGCCCATCTAGGAGGCCTATATCACCACCGACCATATCGCTGAGGTGACCCTCAAGATTATTATAGCATACTTATAATTTTTGTTTACTTTATTTTTTTCGAATCCTGTTAAACTTTTAAATAATATGCCTGTTGTTCGACCTATTGATCTTAGCAATAAGATAAGTAGACTCAGTACAAATAGATTACGCCTCATTTCTCTTTCCTCTTAATTTCTTCCTTAACCTGTTTCTTGTAAAACTCTAATTTTTCATCCAGAGTCATATTTTGCAATGACTTTATAAAGCTTATCACCTAATTCTGTTCCTGTCACTGGACTTACCAGATCAGAAATTATCTGACCGACTCCTTTCTCGAATGCCTGAAAATCATCTACATAAATTTGCATATAGCTCAATTGAGCATCAAAAATTACTTTGATGTTGTTCTCCCCAAGATATTTAGTTACAGCATTAATACTTAATTCATTCTTCATAAAATCCTGAAAATGTTTGGAGTCTTTCACATGGCCTAACTGCTTCCAACATTCCAATTCAGCATCTCAGAAATTTCCACATAGGCATTATACAAAATTTTCAGCAAGAGTTCCCCAGTAAAAGCTGTTATCTCTGTGCATTTCATTAATTTAGGTGTTTGTGACATTTGACTTCTCCTTGATTGATTTATTCAATTTCCTTTTTGACAACAAGTAACCTATGACTTTTTATTCCTGTTGTAATCGGTCAGCGACTTTCCAGCCTGCCGACACGACCTAACTAACCTAATTCGTCATAGCTTGCTGTCAAAAGTTTTCTCAGCATAAAGGTCTTACATAGACCTCTCTACCATGTCTTTGACTAATTTAATAGCTTTAATAGCCATTGGATTGAATGTTTGGGAAATTTGTATTTTATTGACTTGCTTGACGAACTTCTTAAACTCCTTTCCAGGGATATATTCCCGAGCGTGGTTTCTCCATAATTTCAATTTTTGAGTGGCGACATTCAACTTATCAAGCAACTTAGAGACCTTATTATTCAATTTTCGATTTTCAAACTTTAACAACTTGATTTCTTCTTTGCTGGCATTCAATTCTTTTAGCAAATGGTTTTTATTGGACACTTGTTTTTCTAGATTTTTGATTTGATTTTTAATTTCTCTTGATGAAGACTCATTTTGCTATTCTGATCCATTTTTCAACTGCGGTCTTAACAATTTTCTTGAGTTCCTGTTCATCCATCTTGATTTTTTTCCACCAAGAGTTTTTCTTCCCAAACTTTCCTTCTTTCAAGTCATTGAGGCCAACCCTATTGTATTCTTGATAAAGTTCATTAACCGATGACAATTTATCTTCGGTTTCCATCAAATCTTGCTCTAACTTCCCAATCTCTTTTGTCTTAATCTTTTTATCTATCTGATCTAGAACTTTCTGCTTTTTCCTTAAACTCCTTAACGTTTAGATGTTTAGATTCACTATTCAATTTGCCTCTTTCTAGGTCAAAGCCATGTTTATTCAGGTACTCTGGCAGATCTGCCTGTATTTTTTTCAGCTCTTCCCGATCAAACATTGCCTTAGAAGACAATTTCCCATTTTGCATTGGGACGACTCCCATGTGCATATGAGGCGTGCTTTCATCTAAATGCACACTAGCGTAGGCAATATTACTTTGACCATATTTTTTTCAGCAAAAAATAGTTCTTCGCAGTCTCAAAAAAATTCTTTTTGTTTGATCCGAGTCCAAGTTTTTCAAAAAGTCTTATCTGATGTGATAAGCCATTCATCACACAAAAACAGCATCTTTCCTAGTAGCTCGTTTCGATAGCTTATTTTCATCGATATAAGCTTCAATCTGCTCCTTGTAAGAAATCTCTCGATTGCGATCCGTCAATTCATAATTCAGATGAGAGCGTTCAGGATCTATATCTTTATTCGAGTGCTTTCCAAAAATTCTCTCATTATGCTTATAGACCCTCCTAAATTTCCAGATTTCATTTTCTGCATTCTAGCTACTACATAACTCATATTTCCTCCTTTCTCGGCTCAAAAGGTCGCTCGAGCTGGTGACCCAAATTGTCACCAGGCTATGAAGCCAATTTAACAGCATTTCTTTCTATCGGTCGGCTCAACTTCCATGTAAAGTATAACGCACTATACTTTACTTCGTAAAAGTGCGCTCTTGCAGAGAGCCATCTCTCCACAAAGGAACCGTGGAGAGAATAGATAAAACGTCTCGAGCCACAAGACTTTTTATCTTTTTTGCTCGTTTGAACGAGCAAAGCATTTTTTCAAAATGCTGGTTGGACGGCTTCGCATTGTCCAACTTTTCTCCCTGCATAATAAGCTAGCTCCTCCTCTAGTTTTGGACGTAACTTCCAAAGAAGCTTTTTCATTTCTGCCAAATAATCAATCTCAGAGGTCTGATAAGTATCCAGCATTTTTTTGTATTTCGTCTTCGTATTTCTGTGAACTTTGCTCCAGGTTGTCTTATCGTGTAACATAGCAGATAGATATAATTGAGACTCGATAGATAAGTCTTCAAAATTATTTGGCTTAAATATAATCTCATCTATTACTGCGAAAAACTTCCTCAACAGATCTACTGCGTAATTGAAATTCCAAGCGCCACCAATCTTTAAACTGCCGAGCAAATTGCTGTTCATTGTCTGTACCATGGGATAGTTGTTCCAATTTTTTTATCATACAGTCTAATTTGTTTTTCTGATCGGGATGCTCCCAAGTATTTCGTCTCAAGCCTTGCTGTCTTAGAACGAAATTCCTTAGTCGCAACCCCTTTGCCTTTCTTCTCTAAAATAAAATTACTGCAGTCTAGCTCAAAAAAATCAAAAGCAAGGTCCACACGAGAGATTGAAATATCTTCAAGATATGTTATAATTTTGTCAAGGATATTTTTATCTATTGGTCGGAGCTTATTTGGGTTAAACTCCAACCGAAAAGGGGCGAGCGTTAAAGCTTTGCCCTTTTTGTTTGTCATACTGCATTAAGAGGACAACACGGCCCATATCCCTAGTATAGGCTTCAAATCTATCTGTTGCAGCCATTGGGATAGTTATGGCTATATGATTTTGAATCAGTTCTTTCATAGCCAAAAGTCTATTAGAGTGAATATAGGCTGTAATAGTTACATTATCTAGACTTACTTCTATGTTCAACTTGTCCCCTTTCTGTTTTTGAGGTCGCCTATCGGCGCCTCTTTTGTCAGCGTAAAGGTCTCGTAAATTGACGGACTTGGGGAGCAACCCTCAAGCCGACTCCGTCGGACACCTTACAATTTTCTTAACCAAACTTGCCAAAAAAACTTGGATAGAAAAATGCACACGAAATGTGCGTTCAGCGGGCTGTTAGAGGAGCCCGCGTTGAGAGGTATTTTCCCACCCTCAAAAATGACCTTATTTTTACCTATTTTTTTAATTATAAATATTGCAAATCCGAGATAGCTTTTTCGGAAAAATCTTCTCTCTCTACCAGGAAAATTCTAGCGACTTTTATCAATCCAATATTCCGGAGGAATCTTCTTATTTTTGTATAAGAAAAATTGGTCTCTTATTCGTTTCACCTTTTCCCATATCCTTCGATTCATCCGAAAACATTAAGTCATTAAATTCGTACCAACGTAATTCCGATTGTTTCCGGAAGAGATCCAAATTTCTCCAGAAAAAGACGGCCTGTATCTAGTTCCTCCAATTTTCCAAATAGGTACGCTCTTTCTATTTTTCTATGTTCTTTAGGGATAAACATGCGAGCATCATCAGCAGTTACTCCAGAATAGACCAGATCATCCACCATGGCAATGGGAAACCTTAAACATTTATCCTTATCAGATAAAATGCGATGGATAAACTGCTTAAGGGTCATGCGATTATCCAGTTTGTATTGCATCAAATTAGGGCTCAGCAAGTCAAAGAAATCGCTGGTCATTTTCAGCATTTCCAAAAATATCTGTTCGCTCAGTTCTTCCTCTTCATAAGCTTGAAAATCAACAGAATAGGTAGTCAGCTGTTGGGTCAACTGCTCCCGAATAGCAGGATCACTGCCAAAGAATATTTTTATCATCTTCATCACCTCATACTTCGTTGATATAAGTCCGATAAGGTAAGCTATGTCCGTAGAATACATCCTCTCTTTCTCGTTCAATTAGATTATGCTCTTCTAAAATGCGCATAATTCTAATCATCTTGTCTTTGCCGACACCAAACATTTTCTGCATCTCAGACAAACGGTAAGCCAGGTAAACATTGCCCTCAGAGTCAATCCATCCCTTACTGGCAGCCTCCTTCTGCTTATCTTTCAGAATCGTATAAACTACGATAGCATCAATATTTAAAAGCTTTGTAAAAATCGTCTTGGAAGAGGATTTTTAGGGATATAGTAATGATTATCATCAAAAATGTCTGCCATAGTCTTTCCTACCTTTCATACTGTTGCGACCCATGAAGTTACTTTGTGTTTGTCATATAAAGGTCACCCCATCAATGACCATGTGAGGCATGCCCTCACGTTGCCATTTTGCAATCGTTGTCGTTGAGACATCAAGCCATCGACAAAGTCCTGCCATACGAACCATGGGTTTGTAAAGCTCCTTATCCTCAAGGGCTCTTTCTATCGCCTGTTGAACCATGTTATCGTATTTAGCAAGCAACTGCTTTTGCGTTGCCTTAGGTAATTGTATCGTGAAATCTTCTGCCATATTCGACCTCTTTCTTTATTTTGTAAGCTCCGAAAAATACAATTTTCTTGTAATTTTCTTACACAATGGATTATATTACATTTTTTATTGTAAAATCAAGCAATTTTTACAATTTTGTAAAAAAATTTGTTATTTCTGATAAAATATCTAAAAAGGAGGAAAATGATGCCAAAAGAAGTAAATAGAGTTAAGTTACTGAGAAAAACATAATTTAACTATGAAAGAATTATCTACAAAAACTGGTATAGGAGTTTCTACAATTTCAAATTACGAGAACGGCTACTCGACACCAAAGAAAGAAAAATGCAAAAATATTAGCTGAGTTTTTTTGGAGTATCTCTTCCCTATTTGTTAGGGACTAGACGACAATGAACAAATATTAGATTATAGTAACGAAAGTTTGGTTAAAAGCATTACAGAAAGCATTAAAGGACGAAAAAACTCTAGATATGCTTCTAACAGATACTCCTTATCTGGATGAAATGGTTGATATTATGGACGACATCCTCAACAAAGATATCTTAGACTCGTACATAGATTTCTTATATAGCAGTAAATATCATCCAGCAGTGGTTAACTTTGTAAAAGATATGATCAAAGAAAAAATTGATGATATTCCTGCAGTAGCTAATCGAACCAGCGATAAAAACAGTAAATATCACTATCTTTGGGAGGCCTGGGAAGAGGAACCCAGAAGAAAAAACGGGTAGCAGAGACACAAAAAAATGGAAAGAACAAGGTGCCCCCATTTTTAAATCGTGGAAATAAGACAAAGAATTTCTTTATTTTGTAAGCTCCGAAAACTTAGAAAAGGAGAAATTACATGTCTATTCACAAGTACCCAACAAAAAAAGGAGCTCGATATTTCGTTAAAATCTATATGAATGTTGACGGACAACGACGGGATCATATTAAACGTGGTTTTTAAGACTCTTAGGAAGCCAAACAATACGAGAATGCCATTCTGCACCAAAAGGATACAGGAGTGTTCTCAGATCCTCAAAGAGCTTCTAAGGAGCTTTACGAGGAAATCTATGAGAATTGGTTTAAGAGTTACCAGGGGACTGTAGAAGCTACCACGGCGGCAAGAACAGCTGATTTGTTCCGGATCCATATTTTTACCAGTTTTTGGAAAGCAACAGATCCGGAAAATCTCCCCTATGGACTGCCAGAATTTCATTACCGAAAAAGGAAAAACTTTCAAGAATATCAAGCAAATCAAATCTTATACCAGCAAAATTTTTGAATTTGCTATTCGGATGAAAACTATTGAAGCATAATCCCTATGGATGGTATTATTATGCCCAAACGAAAAAAACTAAGCCATCCGAAAATTTTTGGTCGGTCCAAGAACTACAAGAATTTTTGGATATCCTATTGCAAGAAGAATCTTACAAGCATTATGTTTTGTTTAGGTTATTGGCATACAGCGGCATTCGTAAGGGTGAGCTCTATGCCTTAAAATGGGCTGATATTGATTTCAATACTCAGTTACTCAGCATTGATAAAAGCCTAGGACGATTAAAGGGCAGTCCATTGAGAAGGGTACAAAAATCAGTTTTCGGTTCTGAAAAATCAAGCTTGATCCTGAGACAGTAAGCATGTTGCAGAAGTGGAAAGAAAATACTCTAAAAGAAAAAAAGCGACTCACAGTCGCACCCCTCAATATTGATCAAGAATATATTTTTCACATACTGTAACCAGGCAGGGGAGATTGAAGCTCTCCATCCCGATTATCTCAACAATATTTTTATCTAGAATCATTCGAAATCATGGCCTCAGGAAGATTAGTCCCCATGGTTTCAGGCATACTCATGCAACATTGATGATCGAACTTGGTATTGATCCAGTCAACACTGCAAAAAGATTAGGACATGCTAGCAGTCAGATGACTTTAGATACCTACAGCCATTCAACAGTCGCAGGAGAAGACAGAACAATCAGTCAGTTTGCAGACTATCTCAGTAAAAATATCTAACTAAATTGATGTAGAAAGCTTTCCAACACGGTATCAAAAACGGTATCAAAAGCTAAAATAATCAAAAAAAGCATCTTGCAAAAGACTTGCAAAATGCTTGTATTTGTTGTTGTAATGCCGTTCTTAACGTTTTGAGAACTGGCTAGCTTTACGAGCTTTCTTAAGACCTGGTTTGACACAGTTGGATTTCAGGTACTTTCAGTTTAGCTTTTATATCAACCATCATCAAAAATCCAACTATTTTCTTATTTTAAAAAATATGAATAAGTTTGATTGAATGAGGGAATTTCTTTAAATTTTTCTTAGCACCTATAAGTTAATAATACTATTCTTTAAATTATAGATTATAATTATCTGATGTTTCAATGACCACAAAACAAAGTACAGCGAATCACTTCTTTAGTCAAAACATATAACTGAACAACATTGTTTATCTTCCTGCACTTTCATATTTTTTTCAATCCTTTTTCTAAAAATTGTACGACTGATAATAATCAAAAACTGTAAAAACTATTTGATAGAAAAATAGGTTCAATGTATCTTTCCCTAAAAATATTAATACTGCAGGATTGGCAATTAATAAATTGGGAACAAATAACATAGTGATCAATCTGTTAATACCTGTAAAAATATTATATGGATACTTAGAAATTCCAATATAATTCAAAAATACATCTACTTTTGAAAATTTGGTTGGGAACCAAAATGAACTAATCGTTATTAGAAACCAAATTGAATAATATATAATACAACCACACATTAAAGAAAGGATATAAAAATAATATTTTTAATGAATTTAAATGTACATTTTAAATTTCCATAACTTATAAAAAAATGATCGTAAGACCAGTATTCACGAATTGAACTAAATTAAATGATCTAAAAAAATATAGAACAACTGAGTATCAAACGGCCTCAATAAAATTTTGATCCAAGTTACCACTCAAAAATATCTGATTCTAAAATTCCCATACTTCTAATTAACAATCCCATCATAACTCCATCTACAATAGTGTAGGAACCTACCAAAATAAAATTTGATAATAGTCCCAACCATTAAAAAGAGTCTATGTTTAAGAAAAATCAATCTAAAAATACAATAGGTAAACCAATCCACAGTATCGACGAAAATAGACCACAAAAGAAGTCAAAATGAAAATTCATATCAGATTTAAAACCAAAATGAAGTAGCCTAAAAATTACTTTTATTCTAAACATTTTATCCTCCCACATTTGAGAAGTGCTCCACTCCTTTTCTCAATATGAATCTTGATATAATATAAAAAATGATGTCACCAAATCAATTGAATACAAAATAATTCTCAAATAGTCTATTAATTTATATGTATCATTACTAAACATCTGAAGCGGTTCATATACTAAGTATTTAAAAGGTAATACATCTAAAAACAGACGAAAATTATTTGAAAAAAAACTTAAAGGCAATAATATTCCTGATAAAAACTGAATTACTATTTCTTTAACAGTAAGGACAAAAAATATATTTTCTAACCAAAAAGAAAGCATACCTACACAACATGATATTAAAAACCATAGAACCATAGATAGAATAATTGCAATACTTCCTAAAAATAAGAATTTTCAATGGTTAATAACTCATTCTTGTAATAAACACTGGAGAATAAAATGACAGGAATGATGATAAATAATAAATGAGCAAGCCTATCTCCAAGCATTTTACAAAAAATAATACTTATAAAAAAAGTAACAGGTTTTATTAATATGCTAAAAAAATTTCCTGAATGAACATCGTCATTGATTTCCCAATCAACTGGATAAAAACAAAAATATGAAAAAAATTATAGTCCCCAAATAGTATTGAACCATTGAGGTAAAAATCATATCCTGCTATATTTATCTGGTTACTCTGATATATACGTCCATAAAAAAATACTGATATCATAATTTGTATACTTGCTCTGTAACATTAACAATAGTACACTTGATTTATAGTTCAAAAATAGATCGAAATGATATCAGAATAATAGACATTTCTTTTTCAATTGTGCTCCTTTTTGTAAAATAGTTTTGTAAAAATAATTTCTTCTAAAGAAAGATTTGATATTTCAAAATCTTCTATATCTACAAGCTTTATTGATTGATTCTAATGTCTCAAAGACAAAATCTCTAGGTATTTTTAGTATACATTCCGATTTTGTTTTGAGAAATGACTACTACTCCTTTAACAGAGCATAACTCTGGTACCAAATCTAATGTCATTTTTTTATCTTTAAATATTTAAAATCAGAAAAATTTAGATAAAATAACATCCATTGACTCCTGCAAAATAATTTTTTTCCTTTGTCAATGACGATTAATTCGTCACAAACAGACGAAATATCATCCATATCATGACCTCGTTAAAAATAATAGTAGTATGACATTCTTCATTCATTTTCTTTAAAAATGTTCTGATATCTTTTTAGACTGTATATCTAACCCTATAGTAGGCTCGTCTAAAAAAATAATATTTCCGGACTTGTTAAAGATGTCGCTGATAAACTCCATTTTTCATTTTTGTCCAAGAGAGGGTCCGGACCTGCTGGTAAAGCTGATCTTTTACATTCAACAAATTGCTTAATTCCTGAATTCGTTCTTGTAAAATCGCCGGTTCTACCTCATATAAAGTACCAATCAATTGAAAAATAATCCATAGCTGAAACATCTTGAAATAACTGTAATTTATTTCCTACTACTATTGAAATTTTTTTTCTAAAATTTATACTTCTTTTAAATGGAATTTCTCCATTCACTTCTAATTTTCCGGAACTAGGATAAAGAGTCCCAGTCAACATTTTTAATCGTTGTGGATTTACCAGCTCCATTACTCCCAATAAAGCCAACTATACTCCCTCTCTTAATCGTAAAACTAATATCTTGAACAGCTCGAATCGTTATTTGATTACGTTTCAAAAATCTCTTGATAAATGGGAGTCTTGAATCAAAATTATAAAAATTTTTAGATAAATTCTGAGCATTAATAACTATTTCACTCATATATCTCTCCTTTCGATAAAATATATTTACTTGTACTTTTTCCATACTTTACCAAAATGCTAAAGATTGAGCTAAAATCTTCGGGATGGGTAAAATAATATTTGTCTTTAAAAAGTTTCTCAAAACCTTCAAGGCGATTATTGAAATCATTAAATTTTGTATTGTCTAGCTGGTTGAATGTCTCTTTAATATCCATAAACTTTCTCCGTGATTCTTTATTTCACTTTATAAATAGAAGAGTGTCTATATATTTATAGATCCTCAAGAACTTGCATTTTATCAAGTATAAGTAGAATAGTATGTAAGGGTTTACATATTCATATTATATGATTATGTAAGGAATCTGTCAATTTTTCCACATTATTATATGACAAAATGTATTTTTAAAAAATGCAAAAATCTATGAGCAAGATGTTTGACTTCCTTTTTAAAGCATATATACTTATATTAACCTTAGAAAAGAAAAATGTTTGAACAGATATTCAATAATAATTACTTTTTAAAAATTAAAATTCGAACTTTAAATTTTTATCTTTTTATATTATTGAGTAACCTAAATTGCCCAATTTGTAAAATTTAGCTAGACAAAAAGACATCCAAGAGAAATTTCTTAAATGTCTGTAAACGTTGATATAAGCGTGTTGATTAACGTTTTGATAATTGTGATGCTTTACGAGCTTTCTTAAGACCTGGTTTGACACAGTTTGATTTCAAGTAAGCTATAAATAGCTTTTTACATCAAATTTTAACAGACTTGTACTACTTTTTATTTCAAAAATTGAATAAGTTTGTTTGAAATAGGAAATTTATTATTCCTATAAAGAGCCATCTAAATATTCTTAGCCGATCATTGATAAAATTGGTTGCTACACTTTTTAATTACTTCCAAAGTCATAGGCAAAGCATTTTTCTTTGATACTATTCTTAGTCCTATTCACATAGTATTTTTCTCTTATTTTATCTAGAAAAATCATGCCCCTCCCAAGTCAAAAGCACCAACACTATAGATTTCATCACTAGCATATGTTGGTTTATAACTTTTTATTAAACCCGCTTCAAACAACAAGTCGCAATGGTAGGCTATTGTCTCTATATCATAACCGTCAATTTGTAAATTAAACAACGCAGTTGATCTATACTCATCCTCAATTTTTAAAAAGTATCAAACGGCATAAATCCATATCTCTTCATCTTAATAACCTCTATACGGTAATATATACTCATAGTTTTACAACTTATTAATAGAAGGGTCAATTGATAAATTAGTGGATTTTATCAAAAACTAGAATTTTACAGAAAACAAAAAGACGAATTTCTTAAATTTTTCTATTTAATTTTCGATATTTCTCAGTTCTTGCTCACTTTCTCCAAATTCAATCATTTGAGGATCAAATAAATCTACCAAAGGATTATCTAATCTGCCAAACTTTTCATTAGGCCCCCTGCTATAATTCTAAATTCCTTCTGATTTTTATACTCACTAGGCTTCTCCAAAAAGAATTAAATCTGGAGTTCCCATTACATCATTAAAGGAATACGTAAATTTTGCCTTTTTTCTTATTATAATAGTGTACAGTACCATAATAAAATTCTTTCCCATTCAATGCATCTTTCATTGTATCAACATCTACATAGATAAATGGGCGAAATTACCCTATCATCAAACGCTATGCTTCCTTTATTTGTTTCTTGATTTAAAAAGATCTTTTATAAAAGTGCTACTTAATTTCCCGTTTTCGATATCGCTTTTTGTTATCTGGGTAAAACAAGAAATTCTCCAAGTCGTTTCTAAGGAACTATTAAACTCAAACTTAAAATTATCAAAACGATAATAATCGAATACCTCACCATTTTTCCTCTTTAGTACCACTTTGTATAAACCTATCAGGTACTAATACTAAGTCATAATCTTCTTTTTCCAAGTACTCCTTAATAGCAATTTGTAAATTTTTGGGTCTCAAATAATCAAGAAGCATAGGAAAGTTTCCAATAATTAAATCTTCTGGATTAACAAATTTTACTCCTTTGGGAGATTGAATACAGTATTTTCTTCCCCTATCTGTTGTAATTAGAGTTTTTGATAACGTGACATTTCCGTTAACATATTTTTGTATACTCTGTAGAACCTTCAATTGCCTTTTTGAGCTTCTGTACCTATTTCTTCAAATAATTTAATATATGGAAAAAGACTTTTCCAGAAACTAATTGTTGAAAATGATTTTTCTTTTTTTCTCCCACATCTTTTAATATAATCTGAAAATTTAATAAATCCTACAATTTCTTCCTCAACAGTTGGATCGATTTTGATGAAATCTTAGTTTTATTAATATATAGATTTAGTGGATCCATACTCATTTCTCCTCCAGTAAATATTTAATATCATTCATTATCTTAATTATATTTAAATTTTTCTTATTTTTACAAAAATTTAAGAAACCTATCGATAGGAATTTATTAAAGCAACCTGGGTATTTACTTTTTATTCTAAATTTATAAGTCTTAATCTATTATTTTTATTTCTTATATAAGTTGCTTTTACCTTTATCATACTCTGTACAAGATTTAAAAGTTAGAATTTCACGGAGTGATATCAAACCCTAAATCTTAGGTTATAAATTGGATATTTGATAAAAACATTCTTTCTGATTATTGGAAAATTCATTTTCAAATATATAATTTGCTTGTTCCCTTATATCCTAATATACAAGCTACAGCAAATCGAATTTCAACTTTACTGTGATTCATTAAAGAAAAAGATAGTTATTATCTTCAGATGTTAATTACTTGTATTACAATCGGAACTTAAAGAAAATGAACAAATCATGAATTTGCAAGAGTTGTTGAAGAACCAGCAGATATTAACTCTTGATTTGTCACGAGAAAACAAAGAAAAACTCTTCTTTTAGAGCACAAGAAATGGTGGCAATTCTGGAAGTGACCTCGTTATTCGATACAAGCTAGCTTATTTTCTACTGAATATGCTTTTTGACTATAAGAAAAACACCCTGTTTCTAGCTTATCAGATCTCAACAGGGGTGTTTTCTTATGTCTCATTATAGGGTGCAGTGGCTATTTACATGTTAAATTTTTTTGTGAAGATATATCAAAAACTTTTTAAACCAATTCTTGATATACTCTAAGCATATATCCAGTAAGAATTTGATAAATAATAATACAATTCCAATCTTCACAAACATGTAATATTTAAATGTGTCATCAAATTCATGCACACGGATCGGAAAGGTGAAGATATTAGACGGATTGATAAGAAAATAAAGTGAGATACAAATGGATAAAAACCAACGCCACTATAAAAATTTTTTTATGTATTTGCATTTTTTACCCTACCCTCCTAACAATCTGTATTCAAAATGAGACGGGACTTTTATTTTATAATAGTTACGTGTTCTTCCTCCAACAACATTATCCTTTACTCGATACCCAGTTTCCACTCTATATACTACTCTAGCCGCCATATAATATTTCCCTTTTTGGTACATTTAAAGTATATCCAACCGAAGATGATATACTTCGCCCTGTTGATATTGTTGGAATACCACTAATACTACCTGAGACAGACTCATATTGTGTTATAGACCTTGAAGAAGATATAGAACCAGGACCATACAGACTTGCCGACACTCTTTCCCATCCACCACGCTCATAGTAGTAGCTAACATTTTCTTTTCTGTAACCTCCAAAGTAATAGTGTTCAAACGGAGTAATTTCTGGTTTGTCCTTCAAGTCTGCGTAGGCTGTATTTCCTGTGCTAATTATAAAAGGGGATAAAAACGTTGTAAATAGTAATATTCTAGTAAAAAAATCTTTTAACTTTCATGTTCATATTCCTTTCTTGTTTTACAACATTAAATACCAATCAACAATTTTATATAGCCTGATTAATTATTTTTAACCCCCTTTCTAACAGGCTATTTTTATAGTTTTCTACACCTTAATCGTATACCAATTTTAAAATAATTCAAGTCTGTTTTTCTAATAATTTTTATGGTATAATAATAAAGTTGGAGTGATAAATAAAAACTCAGAAACTATCTCAACAAAACTCTATAAATTAGATGGAGTAAAAAATTCTATTCTGCTCATAACTATTCGGTAAAATTTTTCGAAATTTTTGATACCGAATAGTTAATTTTTACATAAAAATGTTAAAAATTATGCTGAGATAGCCATTCTGAGCTGATTTCAGTTTAGAGGGCGGACAATCTATCGCTAAAAACCCTTACAGCCCCAACGGTTGGGGCTGTTTTTCTTATTATTCAACTTTCGAAAAATACAAAATTTTTTCGAAAGTTAGATGTTGTACTAAAATCGTCTCTACCACAACATATAGAAAAATAAGTAAACAGTCCCAAATTTTTAAAAAACGTATACTCTTTTTACTATCAATGTTTTTGGCCATATACAGATTAAAAATCACTACTCAAAAACACTACATGATGTGAAATTAAGCCTGATTTTTTCTCAAAAAGAATTTTTATAAGTGTTACTTTTTAAAAATCATGTGTTATACTTGTGATCATGTCCACAGTGTCCGCAGTGATTATGGGACGAATATTTGTTGTCATTTGTTGTTGTTCCTGAGAAAGATTTTGACGACTTGTCCTGCAGGGCTGACAGAGGCTGTTGTTGCAGTTGTTAAAGGATTTTTAAAGAGAATATCCTTGGTTTAGGAATTGTGAAGCGTCTGAGGGCTACTATTGCTAAATTGAAGGAAGAATTAGCTGATTTGATGAGAACAAATGATCGTTTGACGAAAGACTTTGCAGTATGTGATTGAAGATCGAAACAAATACAAATATCAGTTGCAAGATCAAGAGTACTATCTGACAGATGAAGAACGTAATGAGTTGCTGAGAAGATTATCCAGCGAAAAAGATCTAGGATTAGAGAATGGGAATAGAACATTTGAGAAAGATGATCTTGATTTTTAGCAGATGTATTTAAACGTTTTTATTTGTAGTAAATTGAGCTTATTATATTCAGAATTGTCCATCTCTACAAGTTTCTGAGCAAATTCTAAACAAGATTGTAAAACATTTTGATCACATTGATTATCACTAAAGTTTATCAGTTTTAACAATCCAAGATCTTTATTTTCAATTGGAATCTTATTGCCTCTCAAGTTCCAACTCGCAGTCTTTCAAGCGCTCAACACCTTGGGAACTGCCTTAGCTGGAGCAGGAATTGGAGCAGGGAATGGTTATGCATTCAAAAGATCACTTCCAACAAGTCGGATCCTTCTTCACTCAGAATGATTCAATACAGGACGAATTCGAACCAGATATTCCAACTGGAACACCTCTTAAACAAGAGAGCACAATAGCTCCTGAAATTAAAACAGAGAATGAGAGTGAGAGCATGCCTACTTCATCAAATCTACAAGAAAGAAAGCCAGAACAGCCTAGCGGAAAAATGGAAATACCTATTCAAGCTGAGCGACCTTCTACTACAGAAGATGAATTTCATACACTAAAAGAAGAATGGATTTCCCCATTTAAACAACACCAAATCAATTCACTGGAACGTGAACTTGATAAATACAAAGATCCTAAAGCGATGTATAAAGCTCAAGGATCCAATGCCTTTACTCGTGCCTATCGAAAGACGATGACACGAGATGAGAAATTACGAACAAATATTGAACGAAGAAACAAACTAACAGAACGACTCAATCAATTGAGAGGAGAATACAATTCTATTGATCATCTCAATGAAAACAAACAACTGGTTTTGTCACTTCTTACTCCACTATCGAATTCTTATGCCAACTTCAAATCCATTAGAGGCTACGTCAATTCTGTCTTGGACTGGGCAGAAGAGCTTGAATATATACAAGTCAATAAGGTTAAAAAGACAATCAGTAGAATTAAAGCTAATAAAAAATTAGCTCTCAAAGAAAGTAAAAAGTTTGAAGACTTAGCATTAAATGAGGAAGAACTTAAACAATGGCTACAAGCATTTGATGAAGATCTAAAAAAAGATCGAATGGAATTAAAAGATTATGCTCTATTCTATACGACATTCTTTTTTTATCAGATAGAAAAATCAGAAAACCTACGCTCTCCAATGGAAACATATCAATTTTGAAAAATGAAATTCTCATTGAACAAGCATTAGACAAATTCGAAATGTTAAATCAACTAAAGGAAATACTCTATTTAAAGCACCTAAAGAACTAATGAATATCCTGACCGATTGGAAAATAGAACAAAAAAAGCAACTAAAGCTGTTTGGAATCAGACAGAATGAAAAGCAATTCGTTTTCACATACAATAATAGAACAAACGGTATTAACGTTCCACTTCATATTGATTATCTTAATCATCGAATGAATTCTATTCGAAGAAGACATCCTGAACTTCCTCCAGCATCTCCTCACAAATTAAGACACACTGGAGCAACTCTGGCAAGACAGGCTGGAACATCATTAAATGCTATTTCAGAAGCACTTACTCATAGTGACATCCAAATAACGAAGACTTATGTCAATACTACTGAAAAAAGTAAATCAAACAGCAGGGAGAAATAGCCTTTAGAAGTCTCAAAAAGCAATAGGGTGAACTTGGGGTGAATTTTGGGGTGAACTTTAGTTTTTTGAACAAAAAAAGACATCCAAGAAAAAATTCTTGAATGTCTGTAAACGTTGATATAATCGTATTGATTAACGTTTTTGAGTGCAGTGGTTGCCATCCAATCAAACATCGCTTCGCTTGTTTTCTTGGGGCAACTGTGCATAGCATATCTCTACGCGACTAAAGTCGCTAGAGCTGTCCTAATTGCGCACCGCCAGTTCTCATACAAAAAAACACCTTGCAAGATGCAAAGTGTTTTCGTTTGTATTCTGCTGTCCAGTAACGAATTAACGTTTAGAGAACTGGCTAGCTTTTACGAGCCTTTTTTCAAGCCTGTTTTTCTAGTATTTTTATATCTACTGGAAGATTATCCGATTTGTCTCCATCAACATCTGACTCTAACTCAACCTCTGAAGAAATCCTAATATTACGCGCTTTGATATATTCGATATTATCGTTACCTACTAGATCCCCTTTTAACAAATCTGGGATAGTCGATAATTTAGAAATGATGGATGCATCTTTTAAAAATCAAGATATTTCCATATCCATCTGTATTTTCATCAAATAGTTTTTTTGTCTGCGTAGTAATTAGATAGAAGAACTAAGACCTGAGTAGCTTCACCTTCATAATTGCCATTTTTGCTTTCAAAAGGTAATAATTGCTTGTTCATAGCTTGGCGAATCAGTTGCACCAGCCAAATTAATTGTCTTGACCGACGAATAAAGCGACTTCTTTCAAGGATTCGACCATAAGGAAACAGTTGGCAGATTCTATAAAAGTGTCGATGTGATTCGGCACGCTCATCAGACTCGCTACACAGAGCTGGTACATAATATCTGCTATAATTTTCTGGAAGATTTGGTCAAGCGGTCTTTTAGCCGTGTGACAGGCATACAGGAAAAACACTATTTATTTACTTTTTGCACGGGAGGCTTTAAGATGTTGCTGGACGCCTTTCTTGATAATCACTCAGAGTCGCCAGAGTGTCTGGGCTGGGATATGGCAAAGATATACCGCTGCCTGAAACTGTTCTTTGACGCTGATAAACGCGACATATCAATTAAAATGTCGCACTAAAATGATTGAAAAGTGATTGAAACTGTATTATAATGAACGTATATATTTAGAAAAGAGGTACTAACTATGGAAAACCTAGTAGTTTCAGTCTTTAACACTGAAAGCGAAGCTTATCAGTCCTTTGCGGATTTGAAGGCTTTCCGCCAAACTCAGACGACCAAGGTTGCTCAAATCGCCTTGGTCAAAAATGAAAACGGTCACATCGTTGAAAAAGAACGCTATGACTTTGAAGATTCAACGACGGATGCAACCCTAGAAGGTGGCTTGCTCGGTGCAGTTATCGGGCTTTTGGGTGGTCCTATCGGCGTCTTGTTTGGTTATGGTATTGGCAGCCTCTATGGTTTGGCTGCTGGTGATACCGTTGATACGGCAGAAGCTGGCTTGATTGACGTTGTGTCTCAAAAATTGATCGACGGCGAAACAGCCGTTGTCGCCTTGGTGCAAGAAAACAACGAAGCAGTCATCGATGCTTACTTCACCAAGTACGACACCCAAATCGTGCGTTGGGATGTAGCAACCGTCGTAGCCGAAATCGAAGCAGCTCTGCAAGTCCAAGAAGACCTCTACAACCAGGCACGTGCACAAATGAAGGCTGAACGTAAAGCCGAACGCAAGGCTAAACTTGAAGAATTCAAGGCAAATGTCAAAGCAAAATTTGACAAATTGAAAGCCTAACGTCTAAGCGTCTCATAAATTTAAATGTGACTGAGACGCCATTTAAAATTTATGTGCGTCGGATTCTCACAGTTAAATAATTGCGTTGACAAAGCCGTTACAGCCGTTCTTCCATTCTTTGAAAAGAATGTTTAATAGACAAGAAATCTGGACTAGTATTGGTCTGGATTTTTTTGTGAATATAGAGGTCATAGCTTTTTGACTATGCTTCGTTATAATTAGAAAAATTTTAAGTTTTATCAAGATGAAATCAGTCAGACGAAGACATCCCGAATTAGCACCAGCATCACCACACAAACTAAGACATACTGGTGCTACTCTTGCTAAACAAGCAGGTGTTTCTCTTGAAGCCTTCTCAGAAGCTCTTACTCATAGTGATAAAGAGATTACAAAAACTTACGTTAATATCAAAGATAAAGTCAATCAGACTGTAGGTGATATTGCTTTTCGTAGTTTAAAAAATTGATGGGGTGAATATGGGGTGAATTTTTGGGGTGAACTTTGATTTTTGAACAAAAAGACATCCAAGAAATAATTCTTGAATGTCTGTAAACGTTGATATAATCGTGTTGATTAACGTTTTGAGAATTGTG
>BNJV01001504.1_pt1 | contig 23481 bp, 30 predicted proteins | sample 8540591 | NCBI WGS metagenome assembly BNJV01 (sample SAMD00202457, study PRJDB9452) | human saliva metagenome | host: Homo sapiens | reverse complement strand
GGATGGCGAAATTGGTTTGTTAGAAGTTAAAGAATCTTAATTTCAATATGTGTAAAGGAAGGTTTACTGAATTGTAAACCTCCTTTTTCTTATAATTGATAGAATTACTGATTACACTTTTAAAAAGTCGCTTTTTGGTGGTTATTATGGTATAATGGGTGCCAAGAGGTTTGGAATGAAAAAATTTTATGTAAGTCCTATTTTCCCCTTAATATTAGGAATAGTGGCGTTCGGAGTGCTATCTGTGCAACTTGTTTTTGTAACGAATACACTGGTAACGCTATTTCTTTTGCTACTTATTTTGGGTTCATATATTTTACTATTCATCCATCAGAGAGACTACTACTCAAGGAGTGAAGTAGAACAAATCCAGTATGTAAACCACCAAGCTGAAGAAAGTTTGACAACCTTGTTAGAACAGATGCCTGTCGGAGTTATTAAACTAGACTTGTCGTCAGGTGAAGTTGAATGGTTTAATCCTTATGCTGAATTGATTTTGACTAATGAAGTGGGCGAGATTGATGTGGCATTAATTCAAACAATTATCAAGGCATCGGTAGGAAATCCAGGTTCTTATGCTACCTTGGGTGAGACCCGCTATTCGGTTCATATGGATAAGGTGTCTGGAGTTCTTTACTTCTTTGATGTGTCTGGAGAATACGAAGCGACTGTTGAGTTAGTAACGAGTCGACCTGTGATTGGGATCGTTTCCGTTGACAACTATGATGACTTAGAAGATGAAACATCGGAGTCTGATATCAGTCATATTAACAGTTTTGTAGCCAATTTTGTTTCAGAATTTGCTGGGAAGCATGCCATGTTCTCCCGTCGAGTGAGTATGGATCGCTTTTATCTATTTACGGACTACACGGTGCTTGAGGGATTGATGAATGATAAATTTTCTGTTATTGATTCTTTCAGAGAAGAGTCGAAACAGAGACAGTTGCCCTTGACCTTAAGTATGGGATTTTCTTATGGTGATGGAAATCATGATGAGATAGGGAAAGTTGCATTGCTTAACTTGAACTTGGCTGAAGTGCGTGGTGGCGACCAAGTGGTTGTCAAGGAGAATGACGAAACGAAAAATCCCGTTTATTTTGGTGGTGGATCTGCGGCGTCAATCAAGCGTACAAGGACACGTACGCGTGCTATGATGACAGCTATTTCAGATAAGATTCGAAGTGTGGATCAGGTTTTTGTAGTTGGTCACAAAAACCTTGATATGGATGCTTTGGGTTCTGCTGTAGGTATGCAGTTATTTGCCAGCAATGTGACTCAAAATAGCTATGCTCTTTATGATGAAGATCAAATGTCACCGGATATTGAACGTGCTATTTCATTTTTAGAAAAAGAAGGAGTTACGAAGTTGTTGTCTGTCAAGGATGCAATGGGCATGGTAACCAATCGTTCTTTGTTGATTCTTGTAGACCATTCAAAGACAGCTTTAACTTTATCAAAAGATTTTTATGATTTGTTTACCCAAACCATTGTTATTGACCACCACAGAAGGGATCAGGATTTCCCAGATAATGCAGTTATTACTTATATCGAAAGTGGTGCAAGCAGTGCCAGTGAGTTGGTAACAGAATTGATTCAGTTCCAGAATTCTAAGAAAAATCGTTTGAGTCGTATGCAAGCAAGTGTTTTGATGGCTGGTATGATGCTGGATACTAAAAATTTCACCTCACGAGTGACTAGTCGGACATTTGATGTTGCTAGCTATCTCAGAACGAGAGGAAGTGATAGTATTGCTATCCAAGAAATCGCTGCGACAGATTTTGAAGAATATCGTGAGGTTAATGAACTGATTTTACAGGGACGTAAATTAGGTTCAGATGTACTGATAGCAGAGGCTAAGGACTCGAAATGCTATGATACAGTTGTTATTAGTAAGGCAGCAGATGCCATGTTAGCTATGTCGGGTATTGAAGCGAGTTTTGTTCTTGCGAAGAATACACAAGGATTTATCTCTATCTCAGCTCGCAGTCGTAGTAAGCTGAATGTACAACGGATTATGGAAGAGCTGGGAGGTGGAGGCCACTTTAATTTGGCAGCAGCTCAAATTAAAGATTTAACCTTGTCAGAAGCAGGTGAAAAACTGACAGAAATTGTATTAAATGAAATAAAGGAGAAGGAGAAAGAAGAATGAAAGTAATCTTTTTAGCAGATGTCAAAGGAAAAGGTAAAAAAGGCGAAATTAAGGAAGTACCAACAGGGTATGCACAAAACTTTCTTATCAAAAAGAACCTAGCCAAAGAAGCGACTGCTCAAGCGGTAGGTGAGCTTCGTGGTAAACAAAAATCTGAAGAAAAAGCTCACGCTGAGATGATTGCAGAAGCAAAAGCAATTAAAGCCCAACTTGAAGCAGAAGAAACTGTTGTAGAATTTGTTGAAAAAGTTGGTCCAGATGGCCGTACTTTTGGTTCAATTACGAATAAGAAGATTGCAGAAGAATTGCAAAAGCAATTTGGAATTAAGATTGATAAACGTCATATCCAAGTACAAGCTCCGATTCGGGCGGTTGGTTTGATTGATGTGCCAGTGAAAATCTATCAAGATATCACAAGTGTAATCAATCTTCGTGTGAAAGAAGGATAAATTTACACCTTCTTGACAAGATTGTAAAGGAAGGGAAGTCTGATGGCAGAAGTAGAAGAGTTACGAGTACAACCTCAAGATATCTTAGCTGAGCAATCCGTTTTAGGGGCTATCTTTATTGATGAGAGTAAGCTTGTTTTTGTGCGAGAATATATTGAGTCTCGGGACTTTTTTAAGTATGCCCATCGTTTGATTTTCCAAGCTATGGTCGATTTATCCGATCGTGGCGATGCTATAGATGCAACAACGGTTCGTACCATTCTTGATAATCAAGGTGATTTGCAGAATATTGGTGGCCTGTCTTACTTGGTTGAGATTGTCAATTCTGTGCCAACTTCTGCTAATGCGGAGTATTATGCTAAAATCGTTGCAGAAAAGGCTATGTTACGTCGATTAATCGCCAAGTTGACAGAGTCTGTCAATCAAGCTTACGAGGCTTCGCAACCAGCTGATGAAATCATTGCTCAGGCAGAAAAAGGCCTGATTGATGTCAGCGAAAATGCAAATCGAAGTGGATTTAAGAACATTCGAGATGTGTTGAATATCAACTTTGGGAATCTGGAAGCTCGCTCGCAACAAACGACCGATATTACAGGTATTGCGACAGGCTATCGTGACTTGGATCATATGACGACTGGTCTTCATGAGGAGGAGTTGATTATCTTAGCAGCTCGTCCGGCGGTTGGTAAGACAGCCTTTGCCTTGAATATTGCTCAGAATATTGGGACCAAGTTGGACAAAACAGTTGCTATTTTTTCACTGGAAATGGGTGCGGAAAGTCTAGTGGATCGTATGTTGGCGGCAGAAGGGTTGGTGGAATCGCATTCTATCCGTACGGGTCAATTGACTGATGAGGAATGGCAAAAGTATACCATTGCTCAAGGGAATCTAGCGAATGCCAGTATCTATATCGATGATACGCCAGGAATTCGGATTACAGAGATTCGTTCTCGTTCTCGTAAACTGGCTCAAGAAACGGGAAATCTTGGTTTGATTTTAATAGACTATTTGCAGCTTATCACGGGAACTGGTCGAGAAAATCGTCAACAAGAGGTTTCAGAAATTTCACGTCAGTTGAAAATTTTAGCTAAGGAACTGAAGGTTCCAGTAATCGCTCTAAGTCAGCTTTCTCGTGGTGTAGAACAACGTCAGGATAAGAGACCGGTCTTGTCTGATATTCGTGAATCTGGGTCTATTGAGCAGGACGCTGATATCGTAGCCTTTCTTTATCGCGACGACTACTATGAGCGTGGTGGTGAAGAAGAGGAAGGCATACCAAATAATAAGGTAGAAGTTATTATCGAGAAAAACCGTAGTGGAGCTCGTGGAACTGTGGAATTAATTTTTCAAAAAGAATACAATAAATTTTCAAGTATTTCAAAAAGGGAGGAAATAAGATGACAGATGCATTTACAGATGTAGCTAAGATGAAAAAAATTAAAGAAGAAATCAAGGCACATGAGGGTCATGTAATTGAAATGACTTTGGAAAATGGACGTAAGCGCCAAAAAAATAGATTGGGTAAGCTAATTGAGGTTTATCCATCCCTATTTATCGTTGAATTTGGAAATGTTGAAGGAGATAAACAAGCTAATGTTTACGTTGAATCCTTTACTTACTCAGATATCCTTACAGAAAAGAATTTGATTCATTATCTGGACTAAAGTGAGAAATTTTCTCACTTTTTCTTTTTTCTCCGAATAGTTTAAGTGAAGGTAATCTTCAATTTATATTATTTTTCAAGGAGGAAGAATGAAAGTTTTACCATTCAAAGTAACAGAGACAGGATTTTCTTTGAGAAAATCAGTTAAAAAGGTTGTTCCTTTTTTAGCAGTAGGATTGATGCTAGTAGCGAGTGATAGTGTATATGCCTATTCTGGAGGAAATGGATCGATTGCGCGTGGGGATGATTATCCTACTTACTATAAAAATGGGAGTCAGGAAATTGATAAGTGGCGCATGTACTCTCGTCAGTGTACTTCATTTGCAGCCTTTCGCTTGAGTAGTGTCAATGGTTTTGAGATTCCAGGAGCTTATGGAAATGCGAATGAATGGGGCTATCGTGCTCGTCGTGAAGGCTATCGTGTAGATAGTGTACCAACGATTGGATCTATTGCTTGGTCTACTGCAGGAGGATATGGTCATGTTGCTTGGGTTTCAAATGTAATGGGGGATAATATAGAAATTGAGGAATACAACTATGGTTATACAGGCTCCTACAATAAACGAATTATAAAAGCGAATACAATGACAGGATTTATTCATTTTAAAGATTTGGATGGAGGGAATGTCGTAAGTAGTAGCAACGTATTCAATAGTCAACCTTTGTCTTCTTCAGGAGGAACACATTATTTTAAGAATAAGGCAGCTATTAAAAATCAACCTTTAGCTAGTGCAACTTCAATTGCCTATTATTCTCCAGGTGAGAGTGTTCATTATGATCAGATACTTGAAAAAGATGGATACAAGTGGTTGAGTTATATATCTTATAGTGGGAGTCGTCGTTATATTCAGCTAGAGGAGGTGAATTCTTCACAGAATTATCAGAATCAATCAGGAAATAGCTCTAACTATGGATCCAATAGTAGTTCAACTGTCGGTTGGAAGAAAATAAATGGTAGTTGGTATCATTTCAAATCAAATGGATCTAAATCAACAGGCTGGTTAAAGGATGGTTCTAGCTGGTATTATTTGAATTCATCTGGTGAAATGCAGACAGGTTGGTTAAAGGAAAATGGGGTTTGGTATTATCTGGATGGTTCAGGGGCGATGAAAACAGGTTGGTATCAAGTGTCTGGTAAGTGGTATTATTCTTACTCTTCAGGTGCCTTAGCTGTCAATACGACGGTGGATGGCTATAGAGTAAATAGTGATGGAGAACGAGTATAGAAAATTGGAGTAGGAAATTTTTCCTGCTCTTTTCTGTAAGCAGTTTCCTTGACATTTTTTTTATTTTGCGCTATCATATGTCCATATAATATATGGGAGTCTGTGTACAGTCTGAGAGGAAGTGTTAAACTTCGACCGCACCTGATCTGGGTAATGCCAGCGTAGGGAACGATACTTAGTCTATTCTTGACCTTTTTCCATATATGGTAAAGGTTTTTCTTTTTGTAAAAAGGAAAACGAGAAGAGGAGGTTTTTATGAAAGCAAGCATTGCCTTGCAAGTTTTACCCCTAGTACAGGGGATTGATCGGATTGCTGTTATCGATCAAGTCATTGCTTATCTGCAAGCTCAGTCCGTGACCATGGTGGTGACACCATTTGAAACGGTCTTGGAAGGGGAATTTGATGAGCTCATGCGCATTCTTAAAGAAGCGCTGGAAGTAGCAGGGCAGGAGGCAGACAATGTCTTTGCCAATGTCAAAATAAATGTAGGAGATATTTTAAGTATTGATGAGAAACTTGAAAAGTATACTGAGACGACACATTAGTTTATTGGGTTTTCTGGGAGTCTTGTCAATCTGGCAGTTAGCAGGTTTTCTTAAACTTCTCCCCAAGTTTATCCTGCCGACACCTCTTGAAATTCTTCAGGCCTTTGTTCGTGACAGAGAATTTCTCTGGCACCATAGCTGGGCGACCTTGAGAGTGGCTTTATTGGGACTGATTTTGGGAGTCTTGATTGCCTGTCTCATGGCTGTACTTATGGATAGTTTGACTTGGCTCAATGACCTGATTTACCCTATGATGGTGGTTGTTCAGACTATTCCGACCATTGCCATAGCCCCTATTCTGGTCTTGTGGCTAGGTTATGGGATTTTGCCCAAGATTGTCTTGATTATCTTAACGACAACCTTTCCTATCATCGTCAGCATTTTGGACGGTTTTAGGCATTGTGACAAGGATATGCTGACCTTGTTTAGTCTTATGCGGGCCAAGCCTTGGCAAATTATGTGGCATTTTAAAATCCCAGTCAGCCTGCCTTACTTTTATGCAGGTCTGAGGGTCAGTGTCTCCTACGCTTTTATCACAACAGTGGTATCTGAGTGGTTGGGAGGCTTTGAAGGACTAGGTGTCTACATGATTCAGTCCAAGAAACTGTTTCAGTATGATACCATGTTTGCCATTATTATTCTGGTATCGATTATCAGCCTTTTGGGTATGAAGTTGGTCGATATTAGTGAAAAATATGTTATTAAATGGAAACGTTCGTAGAATAAGAATGTTTCTGAAAAAGAAAAAGAGGAAATTGAAAATGAAGAAAAACATGGAAAGTGTTTTTTTAACTGTTTTAACAGCTCTTGTAGCTGTTGTGCTTGTGGCCTGTGGTCAAGGAACTGCTTCTAAGGATAACAAAGAGGCAGAACTTAAGAAAATTGACTTTATCCTAGACTGGACACCAAATACTAACCACACAGGGCTTTATGTTGCCAAGGAAAAAAAGGTTATTTCAAAGAAGCTGGAGTGGATGTTGATTTGAAATTGCCACCAGAAGAAAGCTCATCTGACTTGGTGATCAATGGTAAGGCACCATTTGCTAGTCTATTTCCAAGACTACATGGCTAAAGAAAATTGGAAAAAAAGGGAGCAGGCATTACTGCCGTTGCAGCTATCGTTGAGCACAATACATCAGGAATCATCTCTCGTAAATCTGACAATGTCAGCAGTCCAAAAGGACTTGGTTGGTAAGAAATACGGAACTTGGAATGACCCAACTGAACTTGCTATGTTGAAAAACCTTGGTAGAATCACAAGGTGGAGACTTTTGAAAAAGGTTGAAAAAGTACCAAACAACGACTCAAACTCGATCACACCGATTGCTAATGGGAGTCTTTGATACTGCTTGGATTTACTACGGTTGGGATGGTATCCTTGCCAAAATCTCAAGGTGTAGACGCTAACTTCATGTACTTGAAAGACTACGTCAAGGAGTTTGACTACTACTCACCCAGTTATCATCGCAAACAACGACTATCTGAAAGACAACAAAGAAGAAGCTCGCAAAGTTATCCAAGCTATCAAAAAAAGGCTACCAATATGCTATGGAGCATCCCAGAAGAAGCGAGCTGATATCCTCATCAAGAATGCACCTGAACTTCAGGAAAAACGTGACTTTGTCATCGAATCTCAAAAAAATACTTGTCAAAAAGAATACGCAAGCGACAAGGAAAAAAATGGGGACAATTTGACGCAGACTCGCTGGAATGCTTTCTACAAATGGGATAAAGAAAATGGTATCCTTAAAGAAGACTTTGACAGACAAAAGGCTTCACTAACGAATTTGTGAAAATAATGACAGAAATTAGACTAGAACACGTCAGTTATGCCTATGGTCGATGAGAAAGATTTTTAGAGGACATCAACCTGCAGGTGACTTCAGGGTGAAGTGGTTTCTATCCTAGGTCCAAGTGGTGTTGGAAAGACCACCCTCTTTAACTCTAATCGCTGGGATTTTTAGAAGTTCAGTCAGGGAGAATTGTCCTTGATGGTGAAGAAAATCCCAAGGGGCGCGTGAGTTATATGTTGCAAAAAGGATCTGCTCTTGGAGCACAAGACGGTGCTTGGCAATATCATTCTGCCCCTCTTGATTCAAAAGGTGGATAAGGCAGAAGCTATTGCTCGCGCAGATGAAATTCTTGCGACATTTCAGTTGACAGCTGTAAGAGATAAATACCCTCATGAACTCAGTGGAGGGATGCGCCAGCGTGTAGCCTTGCTTCGGACCTACCTTTTTCGGGCACAAGCTCTTTCTCTTAGATGAGGCCTTTAGTGCCTTGGATGAGATGACCAAAGATGGAACTCACGCTTGGTACCTGGAGATTCACAAAGCAGTTGCAGCTGACGACCTTGATCATCACGCATAGTATCGAGGAGGCCCTCAATCTCAGTGACCGTATCTATATCTTGAAAAAAATCGGCCCTGGGACAGATTGTTTCTGAAAGTCAAACTAGATTGGTCTGAAGATGAGGACAAGGAAGTTCAAAAGATTGCCTACAAACGTCAAATCTTGGCAGAATTAGGCTTAGATAAGTAGAAAAAAATAGGGAGTTGGTGAAGATTATCCTTTACCAGCGCTCTTTTTTTCTTTTAAAAAAATGAGAAAAATTTCGGTATAATAGTCAAAGATAGTCAAGGTTTAAAGAGAGGAGTTTGATTTACTATGAGATTTAAAAAAATACATCAGATCATATCGAGGCCTATATCAAGGCGATTTTAGATCAATCTGGTATCGTGGAATTGCAACGGAGTCAGTTAGCAGATACCTTTTCAGGTTGTTCCCGAGTCAGATCAACTATGTCATCAAGACACGCTTTTACGGAAAGCAGAGGTTACTTGGTTGAGAGCAAGCGTGGTGGCGGAGGCTACATTCGCATAGGGCGGATTGAGTTTTCTAGTCATCATGAGATGCTCCGCGATTTGCTTTACTCGATTGGTGAGCGAGTTAGTCAAGAGGTCTATGAGGATATTCTCCAGCTTTTGGTTGAGCAGGACCTGATGACCAAAGCAGGAGATGACCTTGCTGACTTCAGTAGCAACGGATCGTGTCCTAGGGGAAGAAGCTTCAGTTGTCCGTGCCAATATGCTCCGACAGCTATTACAAGAGGTAGATAGAAAAGGGAAGTAAGATGAACTATTCAAAAGCATTGAATGAATGTATCGAAAGTGCCTACATGGTTGCGAGCCATTTTGGAGCTCGTTATCTAGAGTCTTGGCATTTATTGATTGCCATGTCCAATCACAGTTATAGTGTGGCAGGTGCAACTCTAAATGATTATCCATACGAGATGGACCGTTTAGAAGAGGTTGCGTTTGGAACTGACTGAAACGGACTATAGCCAAGACGAAACCTTTACAGAATTACCCTTTTTCCCATCGTTTGCAGGTTCTCTTTTGCAGAAGCAGAGTATGTGGCCTCAGTGGTCCACGCAAAGGTGCTAGGGACAGAGCATGTCCTCTATGCGATTTTGCATGACGGCAATGCCTTGGCGACTCGTATCTTGGAGAGGGCTGGTTTTTCTTATGAAGACAAGAAAGATCAGGTCAAGATTGCTGCTCTTCGTCGTAATCTAGAAGAGCGTGCAGGATGGACAAGAGAAGATCTTAAGGCTTTGCGTCAACGTCATCGCACGGTAGCAGACAAGCAAAATTCCATGGCCAATATGATGGGCATGCCTCAAGCTCAAAGTGGCGGTTTAGAGGATTATACTCATGACCTGACGGAGCAAGCGCGTTCTGGCAAGTTAGAGCCAGTTATCGGTCGCGACAAGGAAATCTCACGTATGATTCAGATTTTGAGTCGAAAGACCAAGAATAATCCGGTCTTGGTTGGTGATGCTGGTGTCGGGAAAACAGCTTTAGCACTTGGGCTTGCCCAGCGTATTGCTAGTGGGGACGTACCAGCTGAAATGGCAAAGATGCGTGTTCTAGAGCTTGATTTGATGAATGTCGTTGCGGGAACACGTTTCCGTGGAGATTTTGAAGAGCGCATGAACAATATCATCAAGGACATCGAGGAAGATGGCAAAGTGATCCTCTTTATCGATGAACTCCACACCATCATGGGTTCTGGTAGCGGTATTGATTCGACTCTGGATGCAGCCAATATCTTGAAGCCAGCCTTAGCTCGCGGAACTCTGAGAACGGTTGGGGCCACCACTCAGGAAGAATACCAAAAACACATCGAAAAAGACGCAGCTCTTTCTCGTCGTTTTGCAAAAGTGACGATTGAAGAGCCAAGTCTAGCTGACAGTATGACCATTTTGCAAGGTTTGAAAGCGACCTATGAGAAACACCACCGTGTGCAAATCACAGATGAAGCTGTTGAAACAGCTGTCAAGATGGCGCATCGTTACTTGACCAGTCGTCACTTACCAGACTCTGCCATCGATCTATTGGATGAAGCGGCAGCAACAGTGCAAAAACAAAGTCCAAAGCAAGTGAAAAGCAGACGAATCTGACTTGAGTCCAGCTGACAAGGCCCTGATGGATGGCAAGTGGAAACAAGCAGCCCAGCTAATTGCAAAGGAGCAGGAAGTCCCTGTCTATAAAGACTTGGTGACAGAATCTGATATTTTAACCACTTTGAGCCGCTTGTCAGGGATCCCAGTCCAAAAGCTGACGCAAACAGATGCTAAGAAATATCTGAACTTGGAAGCTGAACTACACAAACGTGTCATCGGCCAAGATCAAGCTGTTTCAAGCATTAGTCGTGCGATTCGCCGCAATCAGTCAGGGATTCGCAGTCATAAGCGTCCAATTGGTTCCTTTATGTTCCTAGGGCCGACAGGAGTCGGTAAGACCGAATTGGCAAAGGCTCTGGCAGAAGTTCTCTTTGATGACGAATCATCCCTTATTCGCTTTGATATGAGTGAATATATGGAGAAATTCGCAGCTAGCCGTCTCAATGGAGCTCCTCCGGGTTATGTGGGCTACGAAGAAGGTGGGGAGTTGACTGAGAAGGTTCGCAACAAACCATACTCTGTACTCCTCTTTGACGAGGTAGAGAAGGCCCACCCAGATATCTTTAATGTTCTCTTGCAGGTTCTGGACGACGGTGTCTTGACCGATAGCAAGGGACGCAAGGTGGACTTTTCAAATACCATTATCATCATGACGTCAAACCTTGGTGCGACGGCTCTTCGTGATGACAAGACGGTTGGATTTGGAGCCAAAGACATTCGTTTTGACCAGGAAAATATGGAAAAACGCATCTTTGAAGAGTTGAAAAAAACTTATCGACCAGAGTTTATCAACCGTATTGATGAAAAGGTGGTCTTCCACAGTTTGGATAGCGAACACATGCAGGAAATTGTCAAGATCATGGTCAAACCATTGATTGCTAGCCTGGCAGAGAAAGGTATCGACTTGAAACTGCAAGCTTCAGCGTTGAAGTTACTAGCAGCCAAGGATATGATCCGGAAATGGGAGCCCGTCCACTTCGCAGAACCCTGCAAACAGAAGTGGAAGACAAGTTGGCAGAACTTCTTCTCAAGGGAGAATTGGTGGCAGGTAAGACACTTAAGATTGGTGTCAAAGCAGGCCAGTTAAAAATTTGATATTGCTTAAAAAAATAGAGAGTCAGGAGCAATCCTGATTCTTTTTTTGCTACTTTTTTTATAAAAAAATGATAAAAAAAGTATTGACAAAAACAAAAAAATATAGTATATAATAAAAAACATAGAAAATAAAAAAATATCAAAAAAAGTATAAAAAAAGGTAAAACGTTTATGAAAAAAAGAAAACAGCAGTGGTATTTGGGACCTTTGCCCCTCTCCATCAGGGGCATATCGATCTGATCCAGCGAGCAAAGCGTCAGTGTGATCAGGTCTGGGTAGTCGTTTCAGGCTATGAGGGAGACAGAGGGGAGCAGGTAGGTTTAAGTCTTCAAAAACGATTTCGCTATATCCGAGAGGCTTTTCGTGATGACGAATTGACCTCTGTCTGCAAGCTAGATGAGACCAAGCTTCCCTCGTTACCCTATGGGCTGGCAGGAGTGGTTGGACCAGATGTTAGCGGAGATTTCCTATGATGAAACCCAGCAAGAACTGACTTTCTTTGTGGGAGAAGAAGACTACCAGCAAGAGTTATCTAAGCGTGGATTTGGCACCGTCTTGCAAGAAAGAAAGTTTGGTATCTCAGCGACTATGATTCGAGAAATCCAAGCAAATATTGGAAATACATCGCTCAGCCCTTCCGTCGTCAGTTTACCAAGAAAGTCTTGATCATGGGAAGTGCCAGTAATGGGAAGACCACTCTGGCCAAGGATTTGGCAAGGTATTACGATGCGCCCGTTAGTCTGGAATACGCGCGTGAGTACCAGATCAAAAACAATGTCCGCGATGATGAATTGACTCCAAAGGATTACTACTATCTCCTTTTAGGGCAGTATGACCAGACCTCTAAGTTAATCGATAGCAATGCCAATCGAGGCTTAGTGATAGCCGATACAAACTCCTTGGTAACCAAGGGCTACTATGACTATTACATGGAGACTGAGGACCAAGGAGATTTATCAGGAGAAACCTTTGACAATCTCTTTGTTTCAATCTTGGCTAAGGAAAAATGGGATTTGATTCTCTTTGTGCAACCTGTCGGTTCCTATGTCAATGACGGATTTAGAGATATGACCATGGCGGAAGACCATATTCGCTACAGTTTTTCCCAGCATTTGGATCAGATGAGGGAGAGATACTTAACGACTATTCCTTTAGTTTATCTAGCAGAGGATTATCTAGGCAATTATGAAGCAGCAAAAGTGGCTATTGATGCTATTTACCAAGCAGATTAGGAGAAAATTATGAAAACAGTAACTAAAAAAATCACACAATTTATCGAAAACTTTAAAAATGTCCATGCCGAAGCTCGCAAGATTGGTTTTGCAGGAATCATGCGCCTGCTATGGAAAGATCTCTTTGTCGGCCGTAGCCTTTTCCAGTGGTTGTATCTTATCGCCTTATCAAGTGTTCCCTTGATCTTAGAGTTCACACAAAATACGGAAAGTCATGACTGGCTGAGCTTGTTTGCATCTTGGACTGGGATTGTCTGTGTTATCTTGGTAGCAGAAGGGCGTGCAAGCAATTATCTCTTTGGGGCCATTAACTCGGCTATCTACTTGATCTTGGCCATGAACGCGACTTTTTATGGAGAAGTTTTGACGACCGTTTACTTCTTTGTCATGCAGCCGATTGGTCTCTATGCTTGGTTGTCCAATCGTATCAATGAACAGGAAAAGCCAGAAGAATCTCACTTTGAAGCTAAGAAATTATCTGTTCTTGAATGGCTCAAGTACTTAGTCTTGACTGCCATTATCTGGATTGGTATGGGCTTGGCTTACCAAAGTATCAATAGCGCTCGTCCTTTCCGTGATAGTGTTACTGATGCGACCAATGGTGTTGGTCAGCTCTTGATGACACGTCTCTACCGTGAGCAATGGATTTTCTGGATTGCAACCAATCTCTTTAGTATTTATCTCTGGTGGGGTGAAAATATCCACATTCAAGGGATGTACTGGGTTTACACACTTAACAGTTTAGTGGGTTGGTACCAATGGACTAAGGCAGTTCGAAAGGAGGCATAAGATGGCAGACATAAAGATTCCAGAAGGGATGACGGAAAAAGAATATTATGAAATCCATGCCAGTCAGGAGGAGTTTTTAGACTGGTACTATAAGCAGGAACTCCCTCAATACGAAAAACCAAGCGTTACGGTGGATATGGTGGCCTACTGCTTGTCGAAGGAAAGATCAAGCTCTTACTGATCCGTCGCAAGGCTCACCCTTATCAAAACTGTTTGGCTCTGGTTGGAGGCTTTATGGATAAGGGAGAGGATGCTGCTCATGCCTGTCAGCGCGAGGTGCGTGAAGAAGTCAATCTCGATCTTCCTTTAGAAAAAATCGAGCAATTGATGACTGTGTCGACTCCCGGGCGTGATCCACGGGGGTGGACGGTGACCATTGCCCATTTGGTGTATCTGCCTAGTCGCGCCCTAGACCTCGTTCAGGCTGGAGACGATGCCAAGGATGTCGTTTTCGTAGATGTCGATTTTCAGACAGGCAAATGCTACCTAGATGGAGTCGAGCTGGGCGAGCAAGCCTTTGCCTTTGACCATTATGCCATTATCCAAGAATCTATCAAACGAATCCAAGGCCGTCTCGATTGGAACCCGACCTTCCTTTATCTGCTGGAAGAGGAGTTTACTGTCTACGAAGGAACCGAACTGGTCAATCTCATCAACCCCGGTCGCCCAATCGTCAGCAATAACTTTCTCGTAAAATACGGCGAATATGTAGAAGAAGTCGGACTCAAACGAGTGCCTAAAAAGAAACCAAGAAAAACCTATCGATTGAAATAAAAAGTGAGGTCGGGACAAAGTTCCCGACCTCTTTATTTATCATCATTTTTATGAATGGCTATCTTTCTTAGGATTACTCAACATGTGAGTAAAGAAGTCTTTATATCGATACTTGAGATAGTTCTCATGTAAAAATAACAAAGCGATATAGACAATCAAAAAGATTGTAGTCAGATAGAAGACATCAAATGCAGTTCGCGCATAGTAAGTGGCTGATTGATAAGAGCCAATAGCTCCCAAAATCAACCAAGGAAGATACTTGTAATACTTATTTAACATAAGAGTGCACCTCCTATATTCTATTTCAATGTTATTATATTCCTTTATCTAATGCAATGCAAGCGATTACATAGGGGCATGCAAAAAATAGGACTCTAATTTTAAAAATTTTCTATTTTTTCGTTTCAATTACGAATAGAAATAGTAGAGAGAAATTTTTTAAAATAGTTTCTCTAAATAGTTGACAGATTGAAGGCTCAATGTTACAATTATATTACAAAATGATTTCTTAACATTTCAAAAATGTTACAAAGGAGTAGAAAAATGAAAAAGAAAACCTATATCAAATTGATGGCAGCGACTGTATTGGCTTCTACCTTGCTACTAGGAGCTTGTGGAAATAAAAACGAAACCACTCAAACCAGTAGCTCTGCAAAGACAAGTCAATCATCAAGCTCTAAAGCAGCTTCTTCTAGCAAAGAAAGCAAGACACAAAAATCTTCAAGCTCAGCTTCATCTGAAAAGGCTCAGGCATCTTCTGGTCAGTCTTCTACAACGGCAGATCAGTCACAAGCGAAACCAGCACCTGAATCAAGACAAGAACAAGTAGCTCCTAGTCAACAAGCCCCATCTCAGGCACCTTCAACTCAGCAAGGTTCTCAAGCCCAGTCTAACCAGTCAGGCTATGATCCAACAACTGACCGCCAACTTCAAGACAAGCAAGCAGAACACAACAAACGCTACAAGGGTGTTTTAACCATGGTGGATGGTGACTTCTCAGCTGCAGCAGGCAACTGGAAGGGAGCAAATGGCGAAACTATTACGGTTTCATCAGGGGGCCAATTTACAGTAGAAACTGCAGATGGAAAGAAAGAAAACTATTCTATCAGAGGCTACTCTTACACACTTGATGATGGCAAGTATAATGCCAAAATCGGTGGAGGAAAAATCATCCAAATTACAACAGGTGCGGATGGTAAAGTTTCAAGCGTTGCCTTGATTCAATAATAGTATCTAGATTTTCCTAGGATCTAAAAAACCGTAAACTCCAAGCGAGTTACGGTTTTTTCTATTATGCTTTATCTAACTGTAAGAGGGCTTCAATCTCTGCTAGGGTGCTAGCTTGTGAAATGGCTCCACGAAGTTTGGCAGCGCCAGATGTTCCCCGGAGGTAGTGCGGAGCGAGGCCGCGGAATTCACGAACGGCTACGTTTTCTCCTTTGAGGTTAATCAAGCGTTTCAAGTGCTCGTAGGCGATTTTCATCTTGTCTTCAAATGTCAAGTCAGGGAGAATTTCTCCTGTTTCAAAGTAGTGGTTGATCTGATTGAAGAGATAGGGATTTCCCATGGCTGCACGACCAATCATGACAGCGTCAGCCCCGACTTCTTCGATACGCTGTTTGGCTTCTTGGACAGTGCGGATGTCACCGTTGGCGATAAATGGAATCTTGGTCAAAGCTTGAGCAACCTTGTGAAGGGTCTCGAGGTCTGCGTGACCTGTGTACATTTGTTCGCGGGTACGGCCATGCATAGCGAGGGCAGAGACACCTGCAGCCTCTGCAGCGAGGGCATTTTCCACGGCTAGGGATGGATCAGACCAGCCAGTGCGCATTTTGACAGTGAGGGGGATATCAAGGACAGATTGGACCTTGTTGATAATAGAGTAGATCTTGTCTGGATCCTTGAGCCACATAGCGCCAGCTTCGTTTTTTTCACGATTTTTGTTAACTGGGCAGTCCCATGTTGATATCGACGATATCAGTCTTGGTGTTTTCCTGGATGAATTCTCTTTGCGCGTGCGAGGCTGTCTTCGTCGTTACCAAAAAGTTGGATAGAAACAGGGTTCTCTCCTTCATCGATATGAAGCATATGCAGGGTTTTTTCATTGTTGTATTGGATTCCCTTGTCAGAGACCATTTCCATCACAACGAGTCCAGCCCCAAGCTCTTTTGCGATGGTACGAAAGGCTGAGTTGGTGACACCAGCCATGGGTGCTAAAACGGTACGATTGGGAATCTCAACATTGCCAATCATAAAAGGTGTATTAAGATTTGTCACGAATGAGTTCCTCCAGGTCGTTTTCATCAAAGTTATAAGTTGTTTGGCAGAATTGACAAGTGATTTCTGCCCCGTGGTCTTCCTCTTTCATTTCCTCCAGGTCTGAATTTGGAAGGCTGGCAAGAGCGTTCAAAAAGCGGTCTTTGCTGCAGTCACACTGGAAACGAATTTCTTCTTCAGATAGGCGTTTGTAGGATTCGTCACCATAGATAGCCTTGAGGAGGGCTTCGATATGGTCGTCGCTTTCCAGAAGTGTTGAGATAGCTGGCATTTCTTGGATGCGTTTCTCAAAGCGAGCAATCTCTTCTTCCTTGGCTCCTGGCAATACTTGGAGAAGGAAACCTCCGGCAACTTTGACCTTGTCGTCTTTGTCCAAAAGAACATTGAGGCCGACTGCTGAAGGGGTTTGTTGGCTTTCAGTAAGGTAATAGGCCAAGTCTTCACCGATTTCCCCAGAAATGAGAGGAGTCATGGAGTTGTAAGGATTTCCAGTGCCATAGTCTGTGATAACGAGGAATTGACCGTTTCCAACAAAAGGTCCAACAAGGACTTCACCCGTTGCAGTCTTTTTGATGTCAACACCTGGATTTTGAACGTAGCCTTTGACGTTTCCCTTGGTATCTGCGACCGTGATGATGGCACCAAGAGAGCTGGTTCCAAGAACTTTAACAGTTAGTTTGGTATTTCCTTTTTCATTGGCTGCGAGAATTTGGCCAGCGATAAGGGTACGGCCAAGTGCAACAGTTGAACTGGCTTGAGTTTGATGTTTTTCTTGAGCAGTGCGGACGGTTTCAGTGCTATCAAGGACAAAAGCACGAAAGGCTCCGCTTTCTGATATAGTTTTAATAATTTTATCCATAGCTACTATTTTAGCATAAAAATGCCCAAAGGGGGAGCCGTGTGTTTGCTGTTTCTGTGGAATAATGACGAGGAAATCAACCTTAAAATAAAATGAGAAACAGATTATTTCAGCATTTGAAAGATTTATGCTATGCTTGTAGGAGAAAATGAAAGGGGTAACAAATGTATTTAGGTGATTTGATGGAAAAAGCAGAATCTGGTCAATTTTTAGTCCTTTCCTTTCTATTACAAGATTCGCAGACAACAGTCAAGAAAGCCATGGAAGAAACAGGTTTTTCAAAGGCGACCTTAACCAAGTACATTTCTCTGATTAACGAAAATGCCTTGGAAAGAGGCTTAGAGCTGAACATCTCCTTAGAAGATGAAAATCTGCGTCTGTCAATCGGTGCAGCTACCAAGGGGAGAGATATCCGGAGTTTGTTTTTGGAGAATGCGGTTAAATACCAGATTCTTGTTTATCTTCTCTACCACCAGCAGTTTTTAGCTCATCAGCTAGCTCAAGAATTGATGATTAGTGAGGCAACGCTTGGCCGCCACTTGGCTAGTTTAAATCAGATTTTGTCAGAATTTGACTTATCCATCCAAAATGGCCGTTGGCGAGGTCCAGAGCATCAGATTCGTTACTTCTATTTCTGTCTTTTACGCAAGGTTTGGTCGAGTCAGGAGTGGGAAGGTCACATGCAGAAAGCTGAGAGAAACAAGAGATTGCTACCCTAGAAGAAATCTGCGGTGCTAGCTTGTCTTCAGGTCAGAAATTGGACTTGGTTCTCTGGGCTCACATCAGTCAACAGCGTCTTCGGGTCAATGCCTGTCAGTTTCAAGTCATAGAAGAAAAAATGCGAGGGTATTTTGACAATATTTTCTACCTTCGTTTGCTTCGAAAGGCTCCGTCCTTTTTTGCTGGGCAACATATCCCTCTAGGAACTGAGGACGGTGAGATGATGGTATTCTTTTCATTTCTCCTTTCCCATCGTATCTTGCCCCTTCATACTATGGAGTATATCCTTGGTTTTGGAGGGCAATTAGCCGATTTGCTGACGCAATTGATTCAAGAGATGAAGAAGGAGGAGCTGCTGGGGGACTACACAGAGGACCATGTCACCTATGAACTCAGTCAGCTCTGTGGTCAAGTTTATCTCTACAAGGGCTATATCTTACAAGATCAGTACAGATACCAGACAGAGAATCGCCATCCTTATTTGCTGATGGAACATGATTTTAGAGGGACTGCAGAGAGAATTTTTCATATCTTGCCAGCCTTTCAGCAGGGGACGGATCTGGATAAAAAAATTCTCTGGGAATGGCTCCAGTTGATAGAGTATATGGCAGAAAATGGAGGCCAACATATGAGGATTGGTCTGGATTTGACATCTGGTTTCCTTGTCTTTTCTAGGATGGCTGCCATTTTGAAACGGTATTTGGAATACAATCGTTTTATTACCATTGAAGCCTATGACCCCAGTCGACATTATGATTTGTTGATTACCAACAATCCGATTCATAAGAAAGAACAGACACCTATCTACTATTTGAAAAATGATTTGGATATGGAAGATTTGGCGAAGATTCGTCAGATGCTCTTTGCTTAAAAGGCCTGAATTCTCAGGTCTTTTTTGTGAAATTCGCACAATCTCCTCACATTTTTTTAAAATTTTAAAAAAATTGATAAACAAGAAAGCGCTTTATTTTGTATACTAGTTACTGTAAAGAGGAATCCCCTCAAGATTTTATCAGGAGGACAGCACATGTCACAAGAAAAATACATCATGGCTATTGACCAAGGAACGACCAGTTCTCGTGCCATCATTTTTAACAAAAAAGGAGAAAGGTCAGCTCTAGTCAAAAAGAATTCACTCAGATTTTCCCTCAAGCAGGTTGGGTAGAGCACAATGCCAATGAAATTTGGAACTCTGTTCAGTCAGTTATCGCGGGTGCTTTCATCGAAAGTGGTGTGAAACCAAGTCAAATCGAGGCCATCGGGATTACCAACCAGCGTGAAACAACTGTCGTCTGGGATAAGAAAACAGGTCTCCCTATCTACAATGCTATCGTTTGGCAATCACGCCAGACAGCTCCTCTGGCTGAACAACTAAAAAGCCAAGGTTATGTGGAAAAATTCCATGAAAAGACTGGTTTGATCATCGATGCTTATTTCTCAGCTACCAAGGTTCGTTGGATTTTGGACCATGTAGAAGGCGCTCAAGAGCGAGCAGAAAAAGGAGAATTGCTCTTTGGTACTATCGATACTTGGTTGGTTTGGAAATTGACTGACGGTGCGGCTCATGTGACGGACTACTCAAATGCAGCCCGTACCATGCTCTATAACATTAAAGAACTCAAATGGGATGATGAGATTTTGGAAATCCTCAACATTCCTAAGGCTATGCTTCCAGAAGTTCGTTCTAACTCTGAAATCTACGGCAAGACTGCTCCATTCCATTTCTACGGTGGAGAAGTACCAATTTCAGGTATGGCTGGGGACCAACAGGCAGCCCTCTTCGGTCAGTTGGCCTTTGAACCTGGTATGGTCAAAAATACTTATGGAACAGGTTCTTTCATCATCATGAACACTGGTGAAGAGATGCAGTTGTCTGAAAACAACCTTTTGACAACGATTGGTTACGGAATCAACGGCAAGGTTTACTATGCCTTGGAAGGTTCTATCTTCATTGCAGGAAGTGCCATTCAGTGGCTTCGTGATGGACTTCGCATGGTTGAAAATTCACCAGAGTCTGAAAAATATGCTCTCAATTCTCACAACAATGACGAAGTTTATGTCGTACCTGCCTTTACAGGTTTAGGGGCACCATACTGGAACCAAAACGCTCGAGGATCTGTCTTTGGCTTGACTCGTGGGACAAGCAAAGAAGACTTTATCAAGGCAACCTTGCAATCTATCGCTTATCAAGTGCGTGACATCATCGACACTATGCAAGTGGATGCGCAGACAGCTATCCAAGTCTTGAAGGTAGATGGTGGTGCAGCCATGAACAACTTCCTCATGCAGTTCCAGGCTGACATTTTGGGAATCGATATTGCCCGCGCTAAAAACTTAGAAACAACTGCCTTAGGTGCGGCTTTCCTAGCTGGTTTGGCAGTGGGTTACTGGAAGGATTTGGACGAGTTGAAGCTCTTGAACGAGACAGGAGAACTCTTTGAGCCATCCATGAACGAATCGCGTAAGGAACAACTTTATAAGGGCTGGAAGAAGGCTGTGAAAGCAACGCAAGTCTTTGCGGAAATCGATGATTAATACTGAAAGAATAAAGCGACTTAGTTAGAAAGTGTGTAAATATGGAATTTTCAAAGAAAACACGTGAATTGTCAATTAAAAAAATGCAGGAACGCACCCTGGACCTTTTGATTATCGGTGGAGGGATTACAGGAGCTGGTGTAGCCTTGCAGGCGGGAGCTAGTGGTCTTGACACTGGTTTGATTGAAATGCAGGATTTCGCAGAAGGAACATCAAGCCGTTCAACAAAATTGGTCCACGGAGGTCTGCGTTACCTCAAGCAATTTGATGTGGAAGTGGTATCAGATACAGTTTCTGAACGTGCAGTGGTTCAACAAATCGCTCCACATATTCCAAAACCAGATCCAATGCTCTTGCCAGTTTACGATGAAGATGGAGCGACCTTTAGCCTCTTCCGTCTCAAAGTAGCCATGGACTTGTACGACCTTTTGGCAGGTGTTAACAATACGCCAGCTGCTAACAAGGTCTTGAGCAAGGAAGAAGTCTTGGAACGCCAGCCAAACTTGAAGAAAGAAGGTTTGGTAGGAGGTGGGGTTTACCTTGACTTCCGTAACAACGATGCGCGTCTTGTGATTGAAAATATCAAACGTGCCAACCAAGACGGTGCCCTCATTGCCAACCATGTTAAGGCAGAAGGCTTCCTCTTTGATGAAAATGGCAAGATTACAGGTGTTGTAGCTCGTGATTTGTTAACAGACCAAGTCTTTGAAATTAAGGCTCGTCTGGTGATTAACACAACAGGTCCTTGGAGCGACAAGGTGCGTAATTTGTCTAATAAGGGAACCCAATTCTCACAAATGCGTCCAACTAAGGGAGTTCACTTGGTAGTGGATTCAAGCAAGATCAAGGTTTCTCAACCAGTTTACTTTGATACAGGCTTGGGTGACGGTCGTATGGTCTTTGTACTTCCACGTGAAAACAAGACTTACTTCGGTACAACCGATACAGACTACACAGGAGATTTAGAACATCCAAAAGTGACGCAGGAAGATGTAGATTACCTACTTGGCATTGTCAACAACCGCTTCCCAGATGCAAATATCACAATTGACGATATCGAAAGCAGCTGGGCTGGTCTTCGCCCATTGATTGCAGGCAATAGCGCTTCTGACTACAATGGAGGGAATAACGGAACCATTAGTGATGAGAGCTTCAATAGCTTGATTGCGACTGTCGAAGCTTATCTCTCGAAAGAAAAAACGCGCGAAGATGTTGAGTCTGCTGTTAGCAAGCTTGAAAGCAGTACATCCGAGAAACATTTGGACCCATCTGCAGTTTCTCGTGGTTCGAGTTTGGATCGTGATGACAATGGTCTATTGACCCTTGCTGGTGGTAAAATCACAGACTACCGTAAGATGGCTGAAGGAGCTATGGAGCGCGTGGTTGACATCCTTAAAGCAGAATTTGACCGTAGCTTTAAACTGATCAACTCGAAGACTTATCCTGTTTCAGGTGGAGAATTGAACCCAGCAAATGTGGACTCAGAAATTGAAGCCTTTGCTCAACTTGGAGTTTCACGTGGTTGGATAGCAAGGAAGCTCACTATCTCGCAAATCTTTACGGTTCAAATGCACCGAAGGTCTTTGCCCTTGCTCACAGCTTGGAACAAGCGCCAGGACTCAGCTTGGCAGATACCTTGTCCCTTCACTATGCAATGCGCAATGAGTTGGCTCTGAGCCCAGTTGACTTCCTCCTTCGTCGTACCAACCACATGCTTTTCATGCGTGATAGTTTAGATAGCATCGTTGAGCCAGTTCTGGATGAAATGGGACGATTCTATGATTGGACAGAAGAAGAAAAAGCAGCCTACCGTGTGGATGTCGAAGCAGCTCTTGCTCAAAACGATTTGGCAGAACTAAAAAATTAAGAAAAACTAGAAGAGAGGGAGGGCAGCGTTCCTTGTCGCCCGCCCCTTCTTTTAAATGGAGACAAAGATATGATGAAAGAATTATTTGGAGAATTTTTGGGGACCTTAATCCTCATCCTCCTAGGAAATGGTGTTGTTGCAGGTGTGGTTCTTCCCAAAACCAAGAGCAACAATTCAGGATGGATTGTCATTACTATGGGATGGGGAATTGCGGTTGCAGTTGCGGCCTTTGTATCTGGCACGCTCAGTCCAGCCCACCTAAATCCAGCTGTGACGTTTGCGATGGCCTTAAAAGGAACGCTCTCTTGGGCTTCTGTTTTCCCTTATATTCTAGCCCAATTCTCAGGAGCGATGGTGGCTCAGATTTTGGTTTGGTTGCAATTCAAACCGCATTATGAGGCAGAAGAAAATGCAGGCAATATCCTAGCAACCTTCAGTACTGGACCAGCAATCAAGAACACAGTATCCAACTTGATCAGCGAAATCCTTGGCACCTTTGTTTTGCTCTTGACAATCTTTGCCTTGGGACTCTATGACCTTCAAGCCGGTTTAGGGACCTTTGCAGTAGGAACCTTGATTGTCGGTATCGGTCTTTCACTAGGTGGGACAACGGGTTATGCCTTGAACCCAGCTCGTGACCTTGGACCTCGTATCATGCACAGCATCTTGCCAATTCCAAACAAGGGAGACGGAGACTGGTCTTATGCTTGGATTCCTGTTGTAGGGCCTATCCTCGGAGCATCCCTAGCAGTTCTCGTATTTTCACTTTTCTAAAATAAAAGAGTTATTGGCAACAGAGTTTGAGATGGAAATCTCAGGCTCTTTTTTATGT
>BNJV01001858.1_pt1 | contig 23496 bp, 22 predicted proteins | sample 8540591 | NCBI WGS metagenome assembly BNJV01 (sample SAMD00202457, study PRJDB9452) | human saliva metagenome | host: Homo sapiens | reverse complement strand
CCTCATTTCTCTCTCAATGATCTTACATCTACTTTTCAGTTCTTAATACTCCCACTTTTTAGCAAGTTCAACTAAATCATCATTTGCACTGTATTCATACGTTGTAAGGAAATCATTTTCAAATTCTTGGATCTAAGGCAATTCCAGCTTTTTTCCAGTTCTGATTTGTAATTTTCTTAAATTTACACCTCTTTAATTGCTTCTATTATTTCATCACCATCAAAGCTTGTATTTGTTATTGAAATAAACAGGGATCTGTACAGATACTCATCAACCTTATCATATCTTTTACCAGCATTTCTCAACTGACTTGAATATGCAGCAACTCCTTTTGCAGCAAATACAAGAACATCCTAAGATTTGACACTTCATCAGTTTTTCCACATACACCTTTTACTGTACAACCTTCATTTTTAGCTGTTTCGACATTGAAAACAAAACATACCTATTTTTATCACCTCCAAAAATTTTATTTAAATAACGCTGACAGCTACTAAATCATTTCATCCACAAATAGTCTGTCACTTTTATTAGAATTTTTCTTGAAACTATTATAATACTTTTTTCACAAAAAAAATGTAATGCATGTTACGTTTTTTATAACTACAAAATTAAATTTTATTTTCACATTATTTTATTTTTTTCTTACGGAACTTCTTCAATGCTGTTGATAGTTTTATTCATCCATATAATATCATGCCATTCCTCCCATTTTGTATCCTACATTTTGGAAAATGTCCTATTTTTTGTAAAACCGTTTTCTCTCATGAAACTTAAGACTTTTTCATTTTTTCCTGTTATTAAGTGATAAAATGCACCGTTATCCCCATTTTTTTCATTCTTTTTCCAGTTCATTATAAAGCTTCTGTCCTATTCCTCTTGGATCAACCCTCCATATCAAGATAAATGCTTATTGATAAATGAATATCTATGCTTCCCTTTCCAAATTTATTAGCATAAGCATATCCGACAACTGTTCAAGCTTCATTCTCGCAACTATATACGAAAGTCATCACAGTACTTGAACTTTTTCTTCATTTCTGACTTGCCAGGAACTGTGATTTCAAAAGATATTACAGTATCCAAAAACATACGGTGAATATATTTCTGTATCCTTTCATCTTCATAGCAGAAATATCCTTTATTTTTATATTTTCAGATTTTATGTTCAAAATTTTTTGATTCATCGTACTTCCACCTCTCTTCTTTTATGCATTTTCCCACCTTTTCAGGTCTGTTCTCTGATTTAGAAATGATTTATATTCAGCATTTTATCATATTATGCTTTCTTTAAAAAAACTCATATATTTTCCTATAATTTTATTTTTTATGATATATAATCTTTCTGAAAATAATATCTGAAAGGAAAAATGGAATTATTACTGATTTCCTTGCTATTTTAGTAGGAAGTATATTCTGCCTTATTATAGGAAATAAAATAAAGGAAAGCATGAGAAATATTATAACGGACAGTACTGACTTTTCATCATAATATCAGAGTAAAAGTACACTTGAATCGAATAGGACATCACTGTTCTTATATATCCTATAGTTGGTGCCATTATCGGACAAATTATCAACATAGATCACAAATAAAAATTAAGTATTTTTATTGAAAATAAATTTTCAAGAATTTCCATCAATTTCCATAGTTTAAAACTCCTTTAAACTCCGTTGAAATGAAGAAAAGAATTTAATTTTATGGAAAGGATTCTCTGTTATAACTATTTTACTGCATAGAGCTTATGTGGCAATAATGGGTCTCATAAATGTGGTCTTACAGGAGATGATAAAATCTTAAATATAAAAGCTGTTCTGATGGGGCTAAGAAGCTTAGTTTTGCATCTATATATGGAGTAGGAACTATTTTTTCAGCTTTTCAGCACTTATTTACCAAGGACTATTTTTCCTTTTTGGTAAGAAGATAAAGGATTTTACTCCAAATGCAATAAACTGATTTAAACTTTTTGTGCGGAGTCATGATTTGCGGACTAGAATCAATATTGTTTCAAAATATAAAAGTGGCCAATATGTTGCCTCTCATATTCATACCAATCATTGTAGAAACATTTAATAACTTTTTTAGCCACCTGTCTTAAAAATTCAATTTCCAGAAACTACGCCGTGCCAAGCCTTTAACACAAAAAGGATAGCCAGTATATACATTATTGGCTTTTATTTCCTTTTTCTTCCTGTTGCAAGCTTTTGAAACCATAACTTATCACTGCTCCTGCCACTCCTTCCACAGCAACACCTATAGTAAAGGCACTGTGTGTAATTGCAAAAAATGCCGGAGCCCTTCTGTCAAATCATGGAAATCAATCTTTGTAACCACTCCAAGCATTAATACTCCCACAACTATTAAAGCAGGAGATGTTGCAGCTCCAGGAATAATGCTTACCATTCCTAGATAGAAAAAGGAACCCAAACAGCATGGCAGTTAAAAGGCTGCAAGTCCTGTTCTTCCACCTTCTGTTGTTCCCACACTCCAGATATGTTGGAAGTAGTTGTTGCTCCAAAAGGAACTTATTATATTGTAGATGATTCACAGCAGTGCCTTCATATTTTTAACTTCACCTTTTCATTGTAAAGCTTCCTTTACTCTACACAGCAAAGCAATCGCTTTATCAAAAAAATCAACCATGCTTATTGTAAGCAATTATCATTACTATATTTATAAGTCCTGAAAATACATCCTTTTGTCCTAACAGACCTTTGTTTAAAATCCTGTTTAAAAATACCTACACCACCAGGTAACACAAAACCATGCCATTTACTTAAACCATTACCCCATAGGTATTCCTAGTAAAGTAGCCGCAATTATTGATATTATTAATGCCTTTCACATTTCTTTTGCCAATAGAATTCAGCATCAGAAGCAGTCCAAATACACTAAGCTGTACAGAACCTTTTCCCAAAGTTTCCTAAACAGCCCTGTTTCTGTCACACAATTATTCCTGAACTTTTTAACTGATTAATGCTATAAAAAGTCCTACTCCTGCTGTAATTGCAGTTTTTGAGTATTTTCCGGGCAGTCCATCCAGCATAATTCTTTCTGACTGGAAGAGGCTGTTACAAGTACAGCACAACACTGAAATAGCACAGCCGCAAGGCCCTGCTGCTATGTATAAATTCTATTCTTCCAACAACCGTTGAAACAAAACAATGCCTGTTCGTGAAATGTTGCTACAGGAAGTTTTGAAAAACAGTGTGCATTAGAGTTCCTGGTCATTAAGTATCAAAACATACTGCAGTGTACAACCTCCCTCCGAATTCCCAAGCCTTTAAACCCAGGAATTACAGCAAGCACATATGCTATTGTCAGGAAATGTTGTCATTCCGGCTATTATCTCTGTTTTTACATCTGTTCCATTTTTAGAAAGTTCATAATAATTTTCAGAAATTCATGAAATCTTCCTCTTTTTTCCATGCCTTCCTGTTCCATCTGATTTCTCCTTAAATTTTTTTTCTTTTCAAATATTTATATTTATCTTATACACATACAATTTAATATTTTCAGTAATTTTCCATTTTATATTACTCTTTTTGTTTTATTAAGTTTTCACATTAATTATATCACACATCTTCTGCCAAAAGTTTCTAAAATTTTTTATTTTCTTGACTTAATTGTTTTTTTTTCTGCTTAAATAATATAAGTAAACTTTGACAAATCAAACTAATTTAAAATGAGATGGTCTACATGGATACAAAATTCAAAACGCTTCAGAAACCCTTCTAATCACATTAAATGCCAGAGGAAAGGATGCAGACAGTCCTAATCCTGTGTTAAATGATTAGAAAATCTGCTGAAATAATGTCTAGAATTGACTATGATTTCAGTAAATTTGATAAGGGATGGATGTCATATTATGGAATTCTCGCGAGAGCAAAACTATGGATCAGGAAACAAAAAATTTATGGATAAATACCTCTGACTGTGTTATTGCTCAATCGGTGCAGGACTTCATACAAGATTCAGCAGAATTGATACGGAAAAAATAACATGGTATAATCTGATTTCTACCTGAGTTATAGAACAAAGAAAAGTATTTTTGAAGAAAATCCAAGAGTCAGAATATTCCAAAATCAGCTTTTATCCAAGCTGGACTGAAGATGCTGAAATTAATGGAAAGAGCGTTTATTACTCTGAAGGCGTTCTTATGTATTTTGATGAAATGAAGTGAAAAATTTTCTAATATACTGACCGACTGATTTGACAAGCTTTCCACGCTTTATCCGGATCTACATTTCTAAAAACCTAAAGCAGGCAAGAAGACACGATACTTTAAAAACAATGAAAATGCAGAATCTAAATGGGGAGTAAAAGAATGGAAGGAAGTTATGAACCTAATCCAAAAATAAAACAGACAGGGGCTTATTAACTTACTGATGAATTAAAATAATTTGCTCCATGGATTTAGAAAGCTTTTTATTCCATTATTTATATTATGAATAACTGTCTGGAATGTATGAATATAAAAATATTAACTTTTTAATAGAAAACTGCCTCAAAATAGAAATAAATATAACTTTTTATATTACTATTTTTAGGCAGCTTTTATCTTTTGGTGATATTCTCCAGTTTCTCTTTAGCTTCCTGTACTATATATATAGAGCTTATTCATTTTCAATAACTTCTTTATATAATTCTTCTGCTTCTTCTATTTTTCCAGCTTTTTCTTTACATATTCCAAGCTGATATTTAGCCTTCACAATAAATTATATATATTTTTTTTGTTTCGTTTTTAGTTTTTCGTCAGGTATTCTATCATTTTTCATTATTATTAAACAGATACGCCTCTGTGTCCTCCAAAGATAAGTTCGTATTTTATCTTTATATATATATATAATTTTTGTTATACTTATTATACTCTATAGATGTCAAGAGCCCTTTCCATTTTCCCATTTCAATTAATACTAAAGATTGAAAAATATAAATTTATATCTTATATTGAAACTGGTTTTCCACATTGATATTTTTAAAAATCTCATATGCCTTTCCATATTTCCATTGTTTAAATAGCCCAAAATAAATATTTACAGAACTCTTCACTTATAATTTTTTTCTATAAGCTGAGAGCATCTTTCAACTAGTTCTTCAAACAGGATTGAATCAATTTTATTGTATTTTTTTTCCTCTATTGAACAAAATAATTTTGCTATCCAAAACTTACATTTCTACCATAGATAAAGATTTTTTCCCTGCTGTATCAAATATCTTTTCATGAATACAAAAAAATATTATAACCATAATTATTCCTGCATAGTCTGGCTTTTAAGAAACTATATAAATTAAATTATTGATGCAAGAATTAAACCCACAAACAGTATGCTAAACATCATAAACATCATTATTTTCAAAAAAAATTAATTAAATCTTCTATTTTTCTCCTTTTTCTATTCCATTAATTTTTTCTATCCGGCTTATTAGATTCTATTGATATTCCCAGTTTCTCTTTAGCTCTGCACTATATAAAGCTTATTCCCATTTTCAATGACTTCTTTTGTATAATTCCATCGCTTCTTCTATTTTTCCTATTTTCTCCTTTGTATGTTGCAAGAAGATATTTAAACCCCAAATTTTGACGTTTTATCTTTGTTTTTTCAATGCTTCATTTAAAATTTCAATCATTTTTTCATTGTCATTTCTATGAAACAGCATTCCTTCCAGAACTTTACAAGACCGCAATATATTTCTACCAAGTTTTTATTATTTTTAATTTTCTATCTCTTCTGATATATGTTTATTATAAATTTCTGTTGCTTCCTTTTTTCCAAAAGTATTAAGAGATAAAGCTTCATTATAGTAGTATAAAAATTTTATCCTGTCTCTCTATATAATTTTTAGATAACCTACTTTTTAATTTTTCATGTCGTTTATTTTTCCTGCTGAAGAATATCCTGTAGATAAATTTAATTTCATATAGTTTCTATATCTTTTGTTGTTGTTTCTATTACACTATTTTCAGTAAGTTCTATAAATTCTTCCCGGATCTAATTCGTTATCCAGAACATTCATATAATTACTGTATAAATATATCCATACATCTACCGTTTACTCCTTGTGAGCAAATACCATATTATGGGACAGAATAAATAATTAAAAAGAAAATTTTCAGATTTCAATATACTAATAGTGAAACACTAGTTACCGTACCAAAGCAGATAACAGTGGTCATCTTATAGTCATGCTCTCCTTCATATAAATTCATTTTAATTTAGCTTTCTTCCTTATTAAATTCCTTTGCAAGTACCCATTCAATTTTCTTTATCCTTTAACTCTTTATAGGCTTGAAATGAAATTCCGCTCAATTATAATAGGCTCTCATATCCCTCAATATCTTCTAGGAATATATCCCATATGTTCAATCAACAGTCCACTTTAAAGTATCATAATGCTTGGACTCCAGCTCAATATGAAAATAGTCATTCAGTCTATTTAATGACAGTTCCATTTATCAGGTATTTATTTGCAGAAAGTTTTTAATGGAAGAATCATCCAGCATCAAACTCCATCAGATATATTCTATTACTCTCAATCAAATCTTCCATCGTTACAATACACTCAAAATCCACCCATATTCATCTATCAGTATGGCAATATGTTTTTCAGACTGCATTTCATTAGCCTCGTTGACATTTTTGGCTCTCAGGAACAAAATAGTAATAGCTTCCTGCATGATTTCCGGCAGTTTGACATTTTGGAACCTTTTCCTGTATGCGCTCTATCATCAGATCCTTCATAAACAGTATTCCCACAATATTGTCCGCTTCCATCTTCATACATCAGGATTCTAGAATATACTTCCACTCTTTTTCAAACAGTTCATTCACTGAAATATTTTTATCAATAAGAAATACCTCTTGTCCTCAGGAATCATTATTTCCTCGTGCAACCTTTTCACTCAAATTCAATAATATCTATCACTTCCTTTCAACTTCATTGATAATCCCATGTTCTCTTCCCACTTTCTACAAGTGAACGCAGTTCTTCCTGAAACTTTCTTCAATGTCATCTTCCTTCATTTTTAATGCAGTCAGTATTATTATATTTGTTGAAAATGTCAGTAATTTGACAAAAGGTGAGTAATATGAAACTGTTACTATCGTTCCTACCGATGAAAGTGCCATTTTTCTGATGATTTTAAAGCTGGGTCCTTTTTGGAATAAGTTCACCAAACACCTCAATGTTATATACGACAATACAAAAGTTATTAAAATCACATCGAAATCTGCCCGCTATATGAATTCCCCACCTTTCTCAGATATATTGACAGACACTCAGAAAGCCCTGTTGCAGCAGAAGCCGTAGAAAATCCTCGCAAGTGTTATTCCAACCTGAAATTGTTGATAAAAACTTGCTCGGCTCCTTTCCATAAGGTGCCTTTCCAGCATAATTGCCTTCTTATATTCCTCTTCCACAATATCATTTTAAGTTTATTTTTATTTATCGAACCATTGCCATTTCGGCACTTTGGAAAGCGCTTCATTCCTGTTAATGCCACTTCATTACAATAAACTGTAAAAGCAGACTGCCCCGGTTATTGTTTCCACTTTAAATTACTCCTCCTAAATGTATGATATGTTACTTATTATACCACACTTTTCTTTTGTTTTCTTAGAATTTGAACTCCAGAAAGTTTAAACCGTCCTTCATTTAAACTGCTACATCATTCCAAGATATGGCACCTAAAATACCCGCATCATTTCCAAGCTGAGCTTGAACTATCTTTAAATTTTCCAGAGTTGAAGGCATGCATACTGCTTCAGTTTTTCATTTATTGCATTGAAGAGTATATCCCCTGTGTGCAACCTCCTCCAACTACTATTATTTCCAGATCAAGAAACATTCAGCAGATTTCCATTCCGGGTGCAATATAATCAGCTTCAGAATAAATAAGTTTCAAGGCACCTGTCTCCTTCCTTCGCAACATCAAATATATCCTTTATTCTCATCTCTTCCTTTAACTCTTTCATAAAGTTTATTAGTTTTATTTACGGGCCAGTCTGGTTTGTGCTTCCCTTATTAATCCAGTAGCTGAAGCATACGCTTCCCAGCATCCTTCCTGTCCACATCCGCAAAGTTTTCCATTTTTCGCAACTTTTATATGCCCCACTTCTCCACCGGCACCATTTTTACCGCTTTCATAAGTTTTCCATCAGCTATTACTCCTCCACCAATTCCTGTTCCTATGGCAAGTCCAAGAACATTCTTTGTAACCCTGTGCGGCACCTTTCCACATTTCAAGTGTTATGACATTTACATCGTTATCTACTTTTACCTGCTTATTCAGATGCTTTTCAAATTCTCCTGCCAGATCAGATTCCTTTGGCCATGGAAAATTAGCCCAGAATTTTACAATTCTTGCATTTACTATAGGACCTGGAACTCCTATTCCTATTCCTTTTACATCCACTTCAAAGTTTATATTGCTCCCCTTTACCTGTTCCAATAAAATTTTAGACAGTTCAACAGTTTCAAATCCTTCCATAGAATCTGTCTTTACTATTAAGGTTGTAAAATAATATTCCCCGCTTCGTCAACAAGCCCTATTTTAGTATTTGTTCCTCCTAAGTCCATCTCAGTACATAATAATTCATATTTTCCCACTAATATTTATTTGGTAATATTTTTCTTTTATTATTTAGTTTACCTTTTATTTATTAAAAATTAACATTATCTTTTTCTATTTTAGACTGCCATGAATTTGCATGAAAATACAGCATCAATCTGATATAACATACCTAAGGTAGACTCAAAGGCATCTGTGGCAGAATTTAAAATTTTGTGACAAAACTGACTGGATCCAGTCTGTTATAATTCCTTTATCGGCTTCACAAAAAGCCATAAATTTATACAGGGAGGTACTGCTATGCTTTGAAAGTAATAGTTGTACTGATTTTTATTTTTAATCAGTTACACTTATTTTAATCATTCAGGCCTCACCCTTAGCATCAATGCACTAAGGAGTCTATTTTTATTATCCTAGTTAATAAGTCTTTATTCAGAAATACATTTATGGACTGGAATAATATATCATTTATTATAGAGCAGCCTTTTACACTGCTCTGAATCTGGTTATTGGTTATTTATTACTTTGAAGCACGATTATGATATGATTTTCTCAATAGTATTCCAATATATATAAATAACGGTTTAAATATTAAATATTTTTATCAATTAATTCATAGTCCAGATATACTCTTTTTCTCGTAATCTTCCATTCATATTAAAAAGTTCCGCACTTATTTTTCCCATTCTGAGAGTGCTGCTTTTATATGAACTATTTTATCAGACACCATATCCAATAGCTGTATGTTCCATCAAAGTCTGCAACATAAATTCTTCTTTTAAATCTTTTTAATAATTTTTCAGTGTATATTGCATAAAATCGCTGTCTCAGAATTGCCGCTTTCTATTTCTTCTGTCAGTTTTCAAGATCTTGTCTTTAATTCTTCAGAGCCTCCTAAACTCCTGAAATCAATCTGTTTACAATTTTGCTCACTGTCCTTTGGCCTGCTCTTCCATATATAGTCTAAATAACCCTTCAAACGTTCTCTTGAAGTACCTGTAGGAATTTCCCACGTGTAGTACATTGCCTATATTTTTCTTTTCAAACAGATATTTAACAAGAAAATACATTGCTCTCCGTTGATTTACACCATACAGTTTCTGAGGAATGCTCTTCCAAAGTATCTCAGAACATACCATAACATTATACTCTTTTCATTTAGTTTCTATAATTTTCTTCACTGGATTGATGACGTAGTGAACATTATACCGTCAATGTTTCCAAAAGAGAAATATATTCTTCTATATCTTCATTTCTATGATTATATCTGTCATATGAAATATGAACTCATTCCATTACATCCTTTTCTTTAAGATATTCCAGAACTCCTTTTTGTTATAAGGCTATAAATAATATTTGTTATATCCGAACAGTTACATAAGAATAATCTTACTTCTATTATTTCTCTCAGCACTTTTAGCATCACATTTTGGAAAATCATTCCATTTCTCTTTATTATTTTTGTAACTGCCTTGTTTTAGGATTTCACTTTTCTCACTTCCGTTTAAAAACTCTTGATAATTGCTGCAACTGAAACGCCTGCATTTCCTCGAGCTAACAAAATTTCTTTTATATTCATAGTTTCACTTTACGTATTTTTATGGGCTGTCAGCTTTTATCTCCTTCCTGATGTAATCCGCCAGCAATGAAGGCCAGTCTGTCTGTATTATTATATCCACTTTTTATTTAAGAGTACTCTAGCTTCTCAAAACCTTTTCGAGTATTGGCAAGGTACATCGTCATATCTCTGCATATAAATTTGTCTCACATCATTTAATTTTATTGAATTTATCCATGTAAATATATCCTTTTCTTTTTGCAATTTTCTAACATAACTGTCATCAAAAACAGACTTTTATTATTTCTGGCAATAAGCTTCCGAATCCCACAAGATTTAGCTTTTTAATTCTTTTGAGAACTCAACTCCTTTTCATTCCAACAATAGGCATATATACATATTTTACTTTATGTTTCTCAAAAATGTCCATATATTCCTCTCAGGAGAACTTTTATCATTAACTGTATATCATATTTATCATTTAATAAATCCTCAAAATATTCCATGCCCTGTCAATATTTATAAGAACATCCTTCCTTCAAAATGTTTCAACATTAGTTCCAGTTTTTCCACTCTATAACTTGTCTTTTTCACCCATAGGATTATTGTAACTGCATTTTCGATTTCCTTTGATGACATTTTTCTTTTATGTCTTTTCTTTTATTCAGCAATCTTTTCATTTCCGTTATGAAAAGTATAATATACTCCGTCTGTAGATTTTATAACATCTACTTCCAATATATCCCACCAGTTTCCAATTGTAGCAATATAGGCAGGTATTGTATTTTCTATTATATTTCCAGCTGACATTCCGCGATGTACTGCTACCAATGTCTCATTTATTTTTCTATTTAACAGCTCATTTATTTCCTTGTATTCTTTCCTACCATAAATCTATTTTTCATTTCTATTCTCTATCCTTTTCTTCGTTAAACTTTAAATACTATTTTTTACTGACTGACTTTTCACTTCTTCCGTATATAAGTATACAGTGTCACTGATGCAATTATCATAAGTATACTGAATAGACAAGTGCCAACTGCTTGAGAGTCCTTCAAGTTCTGAGGGAGTCCGTACTGTTCGTATCACACCCCAATGTTTTTCGAGTAGAGGGTGATATAAAATACTGTCAAGTCGTAATCTGCCAGCAGACTATTAAAAATTTAGTGCTAAATCGCTATTGCAGAAGGTAATATAATAGGAAATATTACCTTCTGAATGTATAGAAAGGAGAGGCACCCAGACTTGTCGCCGCTTCTTCAAGTTCATTATCAATACTAAAAATGTAGCTTTTAACATTCTTAACGAAAATGGAATTTTTACTATTACATAGCAATAAGTAGCTTTTCATATTGTCTTCTACGGGCATATTGTTGGAGCTGTGAATATTTTTCTCTATCAAAAGCTGTAATAAGTCCTATAGCAATCAGTGTGGATGAAGAACCCATGGAATGAGCATCATATATTCAAGTATCAAAGCCTCATATATTTTTATATTTATGCAATATTCTTTGATACACCAAGTGTCAGTATCACAACAAGTATGTGAAGCGCCAGCTGAATAAAAGACACTGGTAACAAAAGGTTTTTAATACATCAAAACTTGAAAATACATCTATATAGTTCTGAAATGTAAATCCTGTAATAGCTCCGCTTGAAATACTTCTAGAATTTGTAAAGGAAAATATTATTACAAATATTACTGGAATTATATATATAAAAACAGTAAATAAGCAAATAGATGTACATAATATTAATTAATGGATTATTTATTTTCTGCTTTACAATGACTGACTTTTGTCTTGGAAACCGATAAGTTACCTTTTCTTTCAAAAATATATCATAAAATGAAAGTAAAATGAGTGTTGTAACCCCAATATCAGTGCTAGAACTGCCGCCAGATCCCTTTGAGCTTACTGTTTGTGGAAAAGTCAGTATCATAGGACCCATCGTCTGAAATTTTTCCCACCGACAATTAATGGGGCTGATGTTGCTCCAAGTCCCGTAATATAAAGTAAAACTGTAATGCATATATAGTAGGTTTTCCACACAGGTAATACAACTTTTTCAAAATATAAAACTGGGAAAGTCTCATATTTTTAGCCGCCTCTATAGTCGAATAATCTATTTTTCTTATTGCATTTTGGATAAAAATTACATGATTTGATGTTATTGCAAAAAGTCATTACAAAGCTACAGCCCATAGCCTTCAAACCATCCCGGCATTAAAAATTTGGAAAATGAAACAAGTATTTTTGCTATTATTCCATTTGCTCCATATACAAACTTATATCCTGAAGCCAGCATAACTCAAATTATATATAAGTGTAGTTATATAGCCTAATTTTAAAAATTTTTGCTCCCCTTTTATATCAAAGTAATCTACAACAAGAACTAAAAATATACCTATTATATTGACTGTAAATAATAGTTGTTACAAAGTATGAAAACTATTTTTAAACTTTCACAGCTCTTGGAGAAGAAAACAGTCTTTCAATGAATCCAGTTTAAAATGAACCATTTCTGAAAAATATCATCTTCAGTATATTTAAATTAGATATATAAGAAATGCAACCACAAACCATATGATTATCCTGTACATCAAATATGAAAGAATTTTGAAACAGAAATTTTTCTTTTTCATATTTATCACTCCTTTATACTGCAATACATCATGTTTATTAATGTATAAACTTAATATATCACCTATCTCGTAGTTTTCATTTCCATCATTTTTCCCCATCAGTTTACTCCATCTATATCTATTAAATATTTTGTAAACATCCCATAAAATCTCTTATCTACTACTCTCTTCTTCTATTTCATACTCTCTTTTCATCATTTTTATACTTCTTTATTTTTCTGTTCTTATGTATCCTTTTTATTTATATCATAGTCAGTGTTATGTTCCTATTAAATTTTGAAGCAAATCGATTACATTTATATTCCAATAAAAATTACATACAAATTCTGTTTTTGACTGATTATATATTTCCTCAGGCGTTCCAATCTGTTCAATTATTCCTTTTATTGAAGACTGCTATCCTGTCCGATAACGTCAAAGCTTCTTCCTGATCATGCGTAATATAAATTGTTGTTATTCCAAATTTTTCTGTAAGACCTTAGTTCTGTTCTCAGCTGTACACGAAGCTTTGCATCTAAATTCTGAAAAGAGGTTCATCTAAAACAAGAATTTTTGGTTTTCAATATAAGAGCCTTATATGCTCTCACCCTTTGTTGCTGCCTCCAGAAAGTTCGAAACCTTCTTTTTAGCTGAATTTCATCTAAATCGACCTTCTGGGCTATATCTTTTACTTTCTCATCAATTTCTTCCTTTGTTCTTTTCGCACTTTCAAACCAAAGGCGATATTTTCATAAACAGTCATTGTAGGAAAAAGCATAACTCTGAAAAACCATTCCTATTTTTCTGTCTTCAATAGGAACATTTGTAACATCTATGTCATCTATAGTATTTTTCCCTTCGAAGGATTTATAAATCCACAAGGCTTCTAAAGTAGTTGTTTTTCCACATCCTGAAGGCCCCAGAAGAGTAAAAGAATTCTCCCTCATATACTATTGTCAAATCAGGTATGGCTAAGAAATCACCAAATTTTATTTCTATATTTTAAAATCTATATTATTATTCATGTCCTCAAAAAGAGCTTTTTATTTCAGATGAAACCCAATAAAGAAGCTCTTTCTTATATAACTTTTGAATTTTAAATTTCATCTATTGCACATCAAGTCTAATCTGTCCATTTATTAATATTTTCTGCTATAAATTCTCAGTCTAAACTCTGTTTCTTTGTAAAATGACTTTTCAAATTCTATTATTTTAGGATCTGACAATTCTAATGCTATTTGCAGGCATACTTGTAAATTTTTAGACCATTCTGACTGAATTTCAGGAGAACTGAAACCATCTCAACAAATGCTTTAGCTTTTTCAAGATAGTTCCTTTTATAATTCCAAACCTTCCAATAACAAAAAGTACTCCACCTCATGGGTCTTACTATTCCTACCTTTATTTTATACTGCTCCTCTCTTCCTGCATATTCCACTTGACCAAATCTGTCCAATTCCAACTTTTTATCAGCGATTTTTGAAAATAAATCTACACCTTTTCAGATGGAACCCTGTTTTTAAAGTACTCTGTTATCATTTTCCATCCAGCTTCAGAAATTCCAAGTTCTCCATTAGATCTCTATATCTTGGATAAAATACCTGAACTACAACCTTGTAGTCCCTCTCCCAATGATGAAGGCGTACTTCATATTTTCCTTTAAATTCAGGTTTTGTCGCTAAATCTGTCCAGTCTTTAGCATTCCCTGCATTATACTGATTTTCCGTATACCATAAGTATTGCCTGTTTTACAATTGCATGAAAAGTAACTGTCCTATCATTCAGACCATCTGTTACATCAGCTGCTCCATTTTGGAACATACTGTTCCAGGACACCTTCTTTTTCATATTTGAAAAATCCATCTGGTTAGGCCCGAAAACTATATCTGCATGGATTATTCTTTTCAGCGATAAGTCTGTTCGTTATTTCTCCCACCTGCATCTACAAATTCCAGTTCAAATCCTGCCGCTTTTGCTTTTTCCTTTAACCATTCTCCCTTCCATCAGTCAAGGAACTGGAATAAACAACCAAAGTGTTCTTTCCACCTTTTAGGCATCTTCTTTTTCTCTTTGCTTCCACATGATACTAGGAATAGACATAGTAACAGGCTTGTCAATAATAAAATCTTTTCATTTTTCCTCCTTAAAATATATATTTTTTATATTGTTTCTATAATTTAACACTCATAAATGTAATGCATTACATTTATCTTATAATCGAATTATACCGAAAAATTCAAATTGTCAATATTAAATTTTAATTACTAGAGCCGCCCTAAAAACAGAAATTAATACAAAATCTAGTTAAAAATATATTATCCATTTTATCGTACTTTTACTTGTCATATTTATTCACTAAGAAAAATCATAAACTTACTCAAAGCGCAAAACAATTATATATAGTTCATTTTTCTATTTTTATATTGTAAAATTATTAGAATACTTCCTAAACATTATTTTCTAAACTATTTTAAGCATAATTTTTCTAATTTCAAGACAGCTTATCCTATCTAAATGTCTACAATTAAAATTTTATTTTTATTCAAATATTTCAGGCACTGAAAAACTTTTTCAATAATTTTATCTCTGAACCTTTCTAAATGCATACAATATACATTTTTTCTTTTTCATATGGAATCTTCCAAATCGAATATATTTCCAAGGAGAAGGATTTTTACTTTATAACTGCATGTGTCCTGATATATTTCCTTTATTTCTCCTTCAAAATATTTCTTCAGTATTTTTCCGGTATATCTACAGCATCTCCGCTATAATATATTATTTCAGGAAAAATTATTTCACATCCATAACACACCATATCATCTACATGTTTAACTTCTACATGATTATTTTTATTTGTGAAATTTCAGGTAACATATTCCTCACAAATATAAAAATTTATCTTCTATTCCTACTACTTTAGATATTCTTTATCCGTAGGATGAATTACATATGGAATTTTATTCATTTTCAAATATAAATATGATATTAATGAACCCAAACTTCCTCACATGATCACAGTGAAAGTGTGTTATTAAAATAAATATATTTTTACTTTCCTTCATTTCTTTTTAAATCCTATATCTTTTTAAAAACACTTTCCCACAGTCTATAAGATAAAATTCTTCATTGTATGTCATGCACTGGCATTACAAGTATGGATAGAAAGCTGACCCAATACCTAAAAATTTTTAATCACTATAATTCACTCCTATTCTTTTATTCCTGAGCTTATGAAACTGTTGGTAACCTTTTTCTGCAAAATAAAGAATATCACTATTAGTGGAAATATTATTATAAAAGTTGCCGCACTGACGTTTTGCCCATTGTATAGTAGCTTCCTTCGATTTTTGCAAATAATGCCAACCCTCATTGTCAAAGTTCTATTTTAGCGTTGAATTTGTAACAATCAACGCCATAAATAGTTATTCCAATGATAGCTTATTGAAACAACTACCAAATGACAGATATGCCGGTTTTGCACAAGGCATGTAAATTTTCCATATTATCTGCTCATGTATTTGCTCCGTCTATTCTCGCAAGCTCTGATAGAGACTTAGGTATTGTTTTAAAATGCTGCCTTAACAAAATATTCCAAAAGCTGTTCCTAGGAATCATAATCTCAGCTTAGTATTAATAAGATTTAAGTCCTTTTAAAGTCATAAAAATTGGGCGTTATCAATACATCATTAGTATTATTATCTGCATAAATATTATAATGAATACATATTTTGCCCATTTCAAATCCATAAACAGCAAGAGTATATGCAGCCATAGTTGAAGTAAATATCTGAATTATAAAAAGTAACAGTAACTAATATCACTGTATTTATAGTATGTTTTAAAAGGTACTGTATCCATACATATATTATATTTTTAATGTAAATCCTGTTTTAGGAAATAATGACATGCTGAAAAGACGGCTTTCTGTAAATGCTGTCCCTATCATCCATATCAGAGAATCAGCTATATGAAAGCTTATAACAAAAGCTATTGTTGTAATTATTGAATCCATTCCTATTATATTCATTTTTACCTTCCTATTCTCAATTTCTTATGCTTACTAGTACAACATCAACTAAAGTAAACCTTAACTTTTGAAAAATTAGTTATAGTAGGTTTTCCTGTCCTGTTTGAAAAATCTCGGTAAGGAAAACAAAATAGAAGTAAAACAACATTATCTACAGTTAAGGCTGAAGATTTTCCATAATTAAAGTTAGTAAACCCCTGCTGATAAATATAATACAGTAGCAAAGCACTTGAATATTGGAGTCTTTCTGTCATTATAACTATATGGTCAACTAATTTAAAAGCAGTTTGTCAATGCTACTGCTGAAACAAATATCATTGTCGGTTCTCAGTAACGGTAACGCAATAGTTTTTCAGCATTTGACCCAAAATCCTGCTCCATCTATTCTTGCCGATTCAAATAAAATCTTCTGATATCCCCTGCAATCCTGCCAAAAATGAAAATCACTTGGTATCCTGATTCTTTCCATACATGCATTATTGCCATAAAAGGAAGAACTGTATTCTTATTTGACAATACATTTAGAGGTTTTATTCCAAAATGTGACAGCCACTGATCCAGTAATCCATTTTTCCCATGTATATAAACATCCATATACTTGCCACTGCTATCATAGGCATAACTACAGGATAAAAATATATTGTCCTTATGATACCAACTGCTCTGCTTTTACGATTTACCAGAAACGCCAGAGCCAGTCCTAAAATCATAGAAGGTACTAACTGTTATAATTGATATTGTATTGGACATCACTTTCCAAAAAGTTCACTTTTAAAATAAACTTATATAATCTCAACCAATCTATTTGGAGCTTTCATTCCAAGATTATATTTTGTAAAAACTTAGATGAAAGCTCTTAAATACTGGTAGAACCGTAAAACCTCATCATAAATATTAATGATGGGTAGCAACAAAAGAAAACCTGTTATATTTTCCTTCAGTTTTCTATTTAATTTTATATTCATTCTTTCTCCTTATTGGTAAAGACATTAATTAAAATCTTTCAGCACTTCCAAGGCCTCTTTCTGTGCATTATCCAAGGCATCTTTAGCTGCTTTTTCTCCTGTTATTGCAGATTGAATGTTATCGTTCAGTATTCTCCATATTTCCGCTGCATTGTATCGTTGTCAATTCAGGTTTAGCAAATTTTAATTGTTCATATGCTACTTTTGCCTGTGGTCTTTCAGCATAATACTTTTTCATTATTTCTGTTTCAAAATGCACTTTTCTCTGTCGGAACATATCCTGTATCTACACTCCATTGTGCCGCTCTCTTCAGCTGTTGTAAGATATTTGATAAATTTCCACGCGGCTTTGCCTGTTTTTCTTTTGATATTTTTGAAGAAATATAAAATTCTCCTCCTGTCGGAGCACCTTTTCTTTTTATGACCAGGAAGGAAAGCAACACCATAATTAAATTTTTGCATTTTTTAGCTATATTGGATAAATTTCAGTTGTATGATAAATCATTGCAACTTTCCTGCTATTGAGCTTGCAAGTCAGTCCACTGTACAATTCCTTCAGCTATAATTCTTTATCTTTTTCTGTAAATCAATCCAGAACTGTAATGCTTCTACATTTTCAGGAGTATTGAAAAATACCTTTTTCCATCTTCGCTCATAAGATCCATCTGCACTGTTTTGTAAAGCAAAACCTGTAAAAGCTCATTGAGCTGAACCTGAATTTAAGGCAATCCCTGACCCTTTTCTTTTATCAGTTGTAACTCGCTATTTCAACTAATTCTTCCCATGTTTCAGGTGCTTTTTCAGGATCCAGCCCTGCTTCCTTGAATACATCCTTATTATAGAATAAAACCATTGTACTTTCTTTTTGAAATGGAATTGAATATATTTTTCCGTTGACATAGGAATCTTCCATAAACTTTCTACATCACTCTATATCCCTTCTTCGCCATCTTCAGCTATCAGCCCATCAAGCGGCATAGCCATTTCACTTGGAAGCCATTGTGAATCTCTGAGCAGCTAGACTTACAACAAACTCTGTGGATTCCCTCCTGAGCTGCCGCCTGACTTTTGTTACTGTATCATCATAATTCCCTGTATAAACCGCTTCAACCTCAATATCAGGATTTTCTGCATTAAAATCTTTTTGTCATTGTTCGACAAGTTTTGCAACGACCTCCTACATTGACAGGATAATAAAATACTAATTTAATTTTTCCATCTTTTCTTTTCTTTCCTTATTACTACAGCCTGTAATAAATAAAAATAAACTTAAAAACCAATAGAACAAATGTAAAATTTCTTTTTCATTTTATCCTCTCCCTTTTATTTAAAATATAAGTTATTTACTGCTTTTCAGATTTCTCCTCCTTTTATTCAATTAATTATCCCTTTACACTTTCCTTTCAATAATTTCTCCTAAATTTCTTCAGAACTTTTCTTTTCAATTCCATTCATCATGTTAATTAATTTTCTAGACTCTTTCTGATATATAATTTAATGCCAGAGTTGTCGCTGCAGGATAAAAATTTTGATATGGGAATGTTATACAAGTCCTAAAACCTGAAATTTCTTTTCGAATACTGACGTTTAACTCATTTTAAAGCTTTTCACACAGCTATTGCTTTTTCATCTCCTGATACAGAAGAAATGCTTCAGGGAAGATCTTATGCTTTCCTTTTTACAAAACCTGTAAATTTTTCTTTTCTGATTATTCATTTTTCAGCAATAATCAAGTTTTCTATAGTATACCATTCTTCCTGTATGCTTCTATTATTCCATTTTTCTTTTCAATATTCATCGGTGTTTGATTTGCTGTAATAAAAGTTATCGATTCCTTTCGTAAAAAGATATTCAGTAGCTTTTAAATACCGAGTTAAAATCATCTCGATACATAACATTCTTATCTGAATAACTTTTTCCAACAACAACAAAATGGTATCTTTCTTTTCAGAATACGTATCCTTTTATCATTTTCTTTTCATAAAATATAATAGCACCATCAATAAAAGTATTTGACGTATTCCAGTAATGAGTTATTTAATTCCTGTCATCATAATACTGCTCCATAAATATTGATACATTTTATTTTTATTACATGCAAATATTTCACTGACAAGAATATTTGCCCATATAGTCGCGGCATGGCCTTTTTATTTCTTCTAACAGATACCAGCATGTTCTTCATTTTCTTTTGCTTAAATTCTTGCACATAGACTTTGGTTTTATACCCTAATTCTCTTAATTTTATCTTACAAGTTTTCTTGTTTTCCCACCAACATTCCTGCTTTCATTTATAACTCTTGAAACAGTTTGTAGAAAACCCCACATTCTTTTGCAACATCTTTTGATTGTTATATTTTTCATTGTACTTTCTCCCATTCAGAATGTTACTGCTAACAATTTATATTTTACCCTGAAAAATTGTATTTGTTAACACTTAAAAATATAAAATAATTATTAATTTTTGCTTTATTATTTGATTTTCAAATATAGTATTTATTTTTCCTTTTATTCCATATATATTAATTATAGGATGTTATTATTATAGAAATAGACTATTTGAAATTTTATATAGTATAATCAAAACATATAAATTTTCAAATAGTCTACTATAAGTAAAAATCCCAAAGAAAGGAAATTTTATGATTAAAATTGATTGCCTGGGATATGGTTGTCCCATTCTGATAAAAACTTAAAGCAAAAACATTCTCTCAGTTTTAGAAGGAGAGAAAATTCTTCTGTCACAGACCATATAACCTTGCTGTAGAAAATATTGAGTATTACTCGTCACCTGAATAAGTTTAAATATTCATCTGAAGAAGCTCATAGAAGGTGTGTATGGGAAAATCACTATCAGCAACAATCTTCTTTATGTATTTTTCCATATAGGAAATAAACCCTTTTCAAACCGCCAGTATGAGAAGTTCTACTATCACGAGTTTATTCTGGAATTATAGATATTTTTCAATATCCACAATTTTTACTTCTTTATGATAAAGTTCCTATTGTAGAATAAGGTAAAAATGCCATTCCATATCCATTAATGATGCATGATTTTATTGCATCTACACTTTCAAGATTATATGTAGACTTAAAATTTTCAAAATTGTTAATAAATTTTGTTACAATTTTTACAACTTCATTTTCTCCTGACATTCTTATAAGATCATATTTACTAAGTTCCTTTATTTTTATTGAATCTGGAAACGAGTCCGAAATATTTGAAGCAACAAGTACAATCCTCAAATATCTTTCCTGCCAAAGTTTCATTATTATATAAATTTTCCGTTATAAATCCTATCACATCTTTCCCTCAGAAGTTCTTCCTTTCTATAACAAAACTGCTTTTCCTGCTATTCAGTTCAACCGAAACATTTGGATAGTGCTTTTTCAGATGATAAACGACGCACGGAAGGGAATAATTACATATTGTAGACACGTACTGATATTCTTATTTTCACTACATTGTTCTTTATGCGTCCTCTATTTCTCCCTTCATTTCTCAGACATTCCTCAAACATTGTAAAATATTTATATACTATTTTCCTTCTTTGTAAGTTCAATGCCTTTGTTGCTTTCGTGTAAACAGCTTTTGCATTGAATTCTTTTTCCAATTTCTTCAGTTGCTGAGATAACGCCGTTGGAAATGAATAATTCGTTTGCAGCCTTTAAATACTGCCTGTTTCAACCACTTTTTAAAACAAATTATAAACATCATTTATCATAGTTAACTCCCCTTTCGTATACTTTATTTGTGATTAAAATTTTTATTGAAAAATTTCATTACTTTCAGTCTATATGATTAATTATTTATATTATAAACCAAAAGTATACAATATTTGAATCGTAATTTCTCTGATTATATTTGACAAATCATATATAATATATTATTATTTATCATCAATATTTACAATAAATGAGGAGGCTTTATGAGAAGTTTATCAGGTATTCAGCTAGCGGTATCCTGCATATAGAAATTATTTTGAGCAATAAAACAGTTTGTCAGAACTTCAGGATCAGTATGAAGGTTTCTACTTTCTTGCCAATTATCATGCTCTTACATCTTCTCCTAATGGTGAAAATTTAAAACAAAATACAATAGAGTTATTTTAGATTTCTATCTTGCTCTTGGGTCTTGATCCGAAAGAATCCACACTATTCTTACAGTCAGATGTTCTGAACATACAGAACTGGCATGGATTTTTAGCAAATGTTACTCAATGGGTCTTATTGAAAAGGTCTCATTCATATAGGGACAAAATTGCAAAAGAATTAAGCCTAATATGGGATTATTCACATATCCTATACCGATGGCTGCAGATATCTCTTATGTATGATCCTGATATAGTGCCTGTCGGAAAAGGATCAGAATTATGTTGAGATTACAAGGATATTGCAATAAAATTTAACGAAACATATGAAAAGGAAGTCTCAAGCTTCCAAAGGAAAATTGTGCAGAAGTGCGTGTAGTTCCTGGAACTGATGGGGATAAAATGAGTAAGTCATATGGAAACGTTATAAATATGTTCTTTTCTAAAAAAGAGCTTAAAAAACAGATTATGAGCATCGTCACTGATTCTACTCCTCTTGAAGAGCCTAAGAATCCTGACAATAATATTACAAAACTGTATTCTTTTTGCTACTGAGACTGAAACGAAGAACTGGAGCAGAAATTCCTAGCTGGAAACTTGGATATGGACACGCAAAACCGAGTTACTTGACAAATTCATGGATTATTTTGCTCCATTCAGACAGAAACGTGAAGAACTTGTAAACAATATGGACTATGTTTATGAAATCCTACGGAAAGGTGCTGAAAAAGCCCGTTCAATCGCCACTGCAAAAATGGATGAAGTTAGAAGCGTAGTGGGGATTACTGGATAAGAATTATATAGGATTAGGGTTGAGGATGGAAATAACAGCTCATAAACTTTGAATAGGTTATCTTGTTTTTTGCCTTTTTATTGTTTTTCAATAACTAATTTAAAATATAGATTAATAGATTTTAAATTTATTTCATTACTAACTTTTATTTTCACTTATATTCTGCTACTATTAGTACTCAAAAACATTATAACCAAGTCTGATTTTACTACATTATTTACAATAAAGTTCACTGCTAATAGCCCTTACAAATTCAATCCGAACTTTTTCTTTTATAATATTCGGTATTTCTATATTTTGCTTTTAGAAATTTCTTTGAAAATAATTCTGACTTTTTCTTCTTCCGATATTGCCTTCAACTCTTTCATTTCATTCTCTTTAAAAGTACAATGCCAAAATCACAACATGCTTTTATCTCTTCATTTTGAATAGCTATACTGCCACCAACTAGGGTTTTCTAAAAGTTTTCAACCATTTTATTTATATACAATCATTTTATTTCACTTTCCTCATTTCTGCCTCCTATCACAATATGAGTTCTACTTAATCTCAATAAAAGTTATTTCACTTTCTCTACAATACTATTTCACTTTTCATCAATATTCTGAGTCTCAAAACCTTTTTGTTTCTTCATTTACAATATCACTTTGCTACTATTAATACGTTGTTCAGATTGTGACCGCAATCATGCCAATCATATTTACAATACACTTTGCTACTATTAATACAAGGGCTCGGATATTATGCAGGGTTTGGAATTAAAAATTTACAATACACTTTTGCTACTATTAATACGATTACGCTGTTCTATTCCGTTCACAGTTGTATGTACAATAATCTTTGTGTCAAGTATTGATACATAT
>BNJV01001097.1_pt1 | contig 23527 bp, 39 predicted proteins | sample 8540591 | NCBI WGS metagenome assembly BNJV01 (sample SAMD00202457, study PRJDB9452) | human saliva metagenome | host: Homo sapiens | reverse complement strand
TCTTTCTATCCTGAACCGAAAGCAGTAATTCAAATGGAGATATAAGAGGATTTAAAAATGGACTATGTAGATGAGTTAACTGAGGACGTAGCCCTTGGTAAAAAGCTGCGATTTTAAGAGCAGACTAAAAAGGATATGGACCATTCTTGCATCAAAGCCTTGGAAGGCGAGATGGAAAAACCTAAATCATGGGAGATCACCAAATATGTACTTACTCTACGCCATGGCCGCAACGGATTGACAGAAAGAGTCCCTATCAAGTCATTGCTGCTGAGAATATTCCAACCCCTGTAACCTATCGCTCTCTAGCAGTAGCGATTGCTTATCTAGAAAATTTAGAAACAGAGAACTTGTCTTTTGTTTTATAGGTCCTTAGAATCAATAACTATATGAGTTACAGGGTAGCTTGTGCTGCTATTTATATGAAAAAGATAGTACTAAAGGTGTACTGACCCCAAAAAGTTAGACAATTAATTTAAGCAAAGGATTTAATTCTGTATTGTACAGGACTAAGTCCTTTTAGTTTTACCTTAATTCGTTTGTTATTGTAGTAATCAATATAGTCGACAATAGCTTGTTCCAAGTGCTCAAGTGACTGAAAAGTATTCTCATAACCATAAAACATTTCAGACTTAAGAATGCCAAAGAAAGATTCCATCATACCGTTATCTGGGCTATTTCCCTTACGTGACATAGATGGTTGAATTCCCTTATTCTTTAAAAAATGATGATAGAAATCGTGTTGGTATTGCCATCCTTGGTCACTATGGAGAATTGTATTTTCGTAATGGTTCGCTGTAAAGGCTTGTTCTAGCATAGCTTTCATTTGTAGTAAGTTCGGCGAAGTAGAAAGATTGTAGGAGATAATTTCGCTGTTAAAGCCATCTAAAACTGGAGACAAATAAAGCTTTTGAGTACTTGCTGGAATGGCAAATTCTGTCACATCTGTATAGCACTTTTGCATTGGCTTGGACGCTTCAAACTGGCGCTGAATAAGGTTGTCTGCTTTCTTGCCAACTTCTCCTTGGTATGAAGAATACTTTCGTTTACGACGAATTCGAGCACTTAAACTAAGGACCTTCATCAGACGTTGGACCTTCTTATGATTGACTACATAACCATGATTTCTCAATTCTAGAGTCATTCGACGATAACCGTAATTCCCCTTATGTTCATTATAAATTGCTTGTATTTCCACTTTGATAACTTGATCTTTATCTACTTGATTTAGCTGCTTTAAGTGGTAATAATAGGTTGAACGAGCCAGCTTGATAATGTTTAGAAGGATATCTAAAGGAAACTCCGTTACTAATCCTTGAACAATTTCCGTTTTTCTTCTTGCTCTTTTTCTTCCTTCAATCGGAGTTCTCTCAACTTTTTTAGAATGGCATTCTCCGCTCTCAAATACTCATTTTCTGCTTGAAGACGTTCTAACTCTGTCATTTCTTCAGGTTTCTTCTTTGGCTTGCGTCCCATTTTAGGTGCTCTCCCTCTTGTTTTCTCAACAATAGTATACCCATTTTTCTTGTATTGTGCCAGCCAATTTGGAAGCATTCCTTGGTTTGGGAGAGCATAATCTAGAGACACCCTTATTTGTGAACGACCTTCAAGCAGAACTTTATCAATAATTTCTCGTTTTAATTTAGGAGAATAATAACGATTCTTCCCCTTTTTGACGAACTCTATACCGTAACGATCAATCAATTTAATCATGTACCTAAATTAGGAATATTTATTCCGAATATATTTGAAAAGCTCTTTGAAGCTTCTCCCTTGTTTTCTAAGTTCATATATCTGAACCTTATCCTTATATGTCAATTTCATAATAAAAACACCCCAAAAAGTTAGATTTTTTTCTGTCTAACTTGTGGGGTGCGGTTCAGATGATGATTTTAACAAAAATTATGTTTTATGTAACTCAGCCTAAATATCTTGAGCATATTGGCAAAGTCACGAATCCATTTTTATTTATCTTAGCTGCATCTTATTTATATCCTGAAGAGAATCCTCGAAAATTGTTGACTTTTCTCGTCAGTTCGATATATCTATCGTCAAGGACTTAATCAATGACGTTACAAAAGGAAAGGACGGCAGGAGGATTAGGCTATTCTAAGACCTACTTAAAGAGAGAAGTCGCCATCTCCCTAAAGAGCAGAAGCAATAACTCTTAAAAACAAGACTTTTTATTCAAAGGGATTCAGTTGCTTCTCAGAGAATTGGAAGAAAAAGTGAAGGAAAATCACAAACATTAGACCTTGACCTAAGGCTAGACCTTTCTACAAGAAAAAAACTACGAGACCACGAATATGAAGTTACAGTATTTTGAATTAGATAAGCCCTATGTGGAAAATCAACAGAGGATTGAGGAGCTGATGGACTCAGCTGGGCTAACTTACGAGGAAGCTAGAATTAAGGACTATCGACAGAATTGGAAAGACCTTCGAAGAGCGTTCGTATATGAATCCAAATGTATGACCTCTATGGTAGAGCGCCTCTTCAAACCAGTTATGACCAAGGATTGTTGGAAAATCATCGTAGAATGTGTAGATACGATTAGCAATCCAGCTATCATGAACCTACTTGGCGTCTATACTGTTCAGGTCTTATTTGATTTTTCTAGCTATGAAAGCTCGAGTCCATTGGAACAGAAAAAGCTGCTCTTAGAGGCCTTGTTAAAAGGGGTAAAGCGCGTGTTTCAGGAGCTCTCTATTCCATACTCCTTGATAGATGATGTAGTCAATGAAATAGAGAAAAACGATTATGAAAAATAGCTGGGGAGTGGAAAAGGGAAGAAGATCCAATCCACGATCTATTCCATTCAAGTGGAGCATCAGCTTGATAAAGTGGATTTGTTTTGGAAGATAGAGCACAAGGACAAGAGCATCCGTCAGTTGATTCAATCCTGCCCTGCTCACGAGATGGACTATGGGGCTAAGCTTGGTAAACTGGAAACAAAAAGGAACTTCCTGTATCTGCTGGATAAAGAGAATGAGGTTGTGAGCAGAAATTTCTGTTTTTAAAATGATGGAGCAAGAACAATGAGTGACTTAAAAAGAAATTATCCTTATTAAAAAGTTGAAAAGACGAATCAAAAGTTTGAAGGGGATAAAGGATGTCTATTTTCTGACCACTAAACCGAGAGAAATTGCTTGGTATGCTGGGGAGTTGAATCTATCGATTCTCCGATTCCTTGCCTTTATGAGTTTTCTGCCAATCTTACTACTAAAGATCTAAGTAGATCAATTCAAAGTCTAGTTGGAAATAGAAGGCAGTTTATCCTAGTTTTTGGGAGTTTTCACCGAGTTTACGTCTTGTTTCAAATGGAGTCTTTGGATAATTTTTTGTCCTCTTATTCTCACTGAAATTTTCTACCAGAGACCTGACACTTTTCTTTCAAGACCAGGAAAAAGTACTGGATCTCCATTTAGCGGAGGATAAAGTAGAGTGAGAGTCTTGGAGAATAAGGCTAAGAACCGTAGATTCTATAAATTGAAAATGAACATAGAGTGAGTCGATGAAAAGAGGCAAAGAGGAAAGAATGCCATTCTTGTGAGAGACAAATGGTAAAAGGTGGTTCTAATGTGAAAAAGAATATTATTATTATGGCAATAGTGAGTTTATGACAGGCCTAGGGAGTTATTTATACAGAGTTTACTGGTCAGCGTGCAAGTCGACAAATTAACGTTTTGAATGGGCACTCTTATGCTTCCTCTTGCCTACAGGATTATGTTCCAGAAGTAGGGTTTCTACTCTATGATGGTCGAAAAGATGAGTTGGATCTATCAGACTCCATCAAGATTAGTCAAGAGGAATTTGAACGAATATGGGCTCAGGCTGTCGCTAGCGGTCAGAATGATGCGTAATTGTCAGTTGAAAATAGCCAAATATAATCCAAAAAATGTGAGAGGAATCCAATAATGATGCTTAATTTGTTGAAGGAATTTGTAGAAATCTATCATAGAAACAAGGGCTTAGGAGAGCTTGTATTTACTAGTGACTGTCTCCATGTCGAAAAGCCAGATTTGTCTGGTCAATTAAAAGACTTTTTACCAGCATTTAGACTTTGATGAGGAAGCTTATTTTAGAGGAGCTCCCTATGATCTTGCTCTAATTCCTCTCCCTCTATGTGAAGCTGCATCAGAAGGATGGCAGGATCCTAGCTGGAAAGAGAGTTATATGGTTTTTGCTCACATGATGGGCGATGAGCCAATCTTTTGTGATCTAACTAGCGAGCTTAGTCCTGTATTTGGCAAGATTCCTGGAAATTCCAAGCTCTGTAGCTTAAGCCCCTCTTTATCTACTTTCTTGTCTACCTATAGTCAGATGAAAAACAGAAATCACCAAGTTTGAGAATGGCATCTACATTTGATGAGTTTATTGGACTACAAAGAGGGATTCTTGGAGGGAATTATGGATATTATCGAGGAGCAACTTCCTGAAGACTATCGAAAAGACTTTATTGAATTTATGCTGGGCTAAAGCCAAAAATGGAGAGATGAGAAGCAAATGGAAATGAAGAATTTTTTAAAATGTTGTGAGGATCTGGTCATACAAGAAAGTGGGGCCTCAGCTCTTGAACTAGAAAAACTCAAAGCCAGACAGTTTCTTCAAGCTCACCTGGATTTGCTCTCCATAACCAACGGCTTGGAATTTTATGGTGGCTATTATCGTTTGTTTGGGACGCGATTCTACTCAAAGCCATCACGCTGGACTCTTTGGAATTCGGATGAGCTATGGAAAAGATGTCTGGAGAGATTATGCATCAGACTACTATTTTTTTGGTATGTCTGTGTGGAGATCAATTCGCTTATAGATTTAAGGATGGGAACATTCAAAGTCATCAAGTTTATTATTTAGATGGGATTACTATGGATGTCATCGAGATTTACGACAGTTTTGAAAGCATTTTTCGAGAGGAATTTGTTCTGAAAGCCCAAGGTGGGATGGAATCTATTTTTGTGTCTGCTAGGGAGCGATTTGGAAATCTAGACCTCTCCACAAAGCTGTGTTATTCCCTTCCTTAATGATTGTGAATGATCCAAGCGTTGAGAATCTCATGCTTTTACCGACAAGGATGTCATGACTATCAATGGGGATTTGCTTGTTCAATTATCTGATTCAGAGGAGTCGATTACGAAACTGGAGCAATATCTGAGACGCTTTGGGTAGAGCTAGAGTCAAGGTTATCTTTGATCGAGATTGAAAAGCAGGATAAAGTTTATATAGAAAGAATACTCTTGAGATTCATGATTTTAGTTTTTTGAGACAAGCAATGGCTTATTCTTCTTGTAAAAGTGTCATTGTAAAAATAGATAGGTTGAACAAAGAAAACGAAGCATGATATTCATAAAAGAGGTGAATGATGACCAGTTTAGATAAATATTTAGAGATCATTAAAAAAGGATTTTCCGAAAGAGAGAATCTAATGGCAATGGAGCCTCTGCATTCTATTGAAGAGATTGCACCATTATTGGATGAAACATTGACTTATAAAGAATTCATCAATATCAATCGCTTATTAAGACAAAAGTACATTGTCGAAAACCCAGAGGATATGCTGAAGGATGTGGATTTTAATCAGCTTTCGTTACCTAGCAATACGAGAGTGATTTACTTGATGGGAAGTAAATCTGATGTGCTAGACTTTTCAAAATATGAACAAGTAGAAAAGATTTTATTAGTTGGGGCTAGAAAAGTAAGAAAGATCATCTTACCCCAGAATGATTGTGTGAAAGCTCTAGGGATATCTTCTATGACAAATTTGGAAACGATAGAGAACATTTCTTTTCATACTGGCATGCGTTATCTGCACTTTGATTATGGTGTAAAGTTGCCGGACTTTGATTTTATAAGGGATTTAAATCAGTTACTCTATCTTTCATTTACGTCAAATAAAAAATTACCAGAATTGGATTTTATCCATCCATCTAGTGAGCTTCGTTTTTAGATTTTTGTTGACACGTCTATTTTTTTAATTACGCATCAACAGTTAGCTACCTGAAGAGTCTGAAACATCTCCGATTTTTAACAACGGGAAGAACAAATCAAAAGCAAAGGGAACTTCTTAGAAGCGAGTTACCACATGTTTGCATGCGTGAGGGTAAAAAATGCCTTTAATACAGCTTTTTATGACCGATGTCTTCATAATAAACGAACCTTTAGTCCCGTTGTTTAAGTAGGAGGAAATATGAGCCATACGAATCTAGCAAAAAAAACCTTACTCCAGTTTATGCAGGCTATGTATTCTTGGGAGAAAAAGGCCACTAGGAGCCTAAGAAACAAAGCTGATAAAAGAGATGTTGAAGGATGAATTAGCTACGATTTTTGATCAGTTTGTACATCTAAAAAACACTCAGAGCAAGGGAAGAGTCCTTATCAGTCCGCTTTCCATTTTTGAATACAAATTTGAGACGCATCCTATCGTTGATGAAGAGCATGACGGGAATCAAGCTTATTTCTACATCAAGGAGAATCGTTCTGGTATAGAAACCCTCTATCGTTTTCAAATGGTGTTTCAAAAGGGGAAATGGTGGATTGATAAGAAAGAATGGCTCGATGATGGGAATTGGATCAATTCTTCCTTAGAAATACTGGATAGTATAGGAATGCAGGGAAGAGATGTACTTCAAAAACAGTGGTGAGTTAAGTGTAAGAAATGAAATTTTAGAGGTCAATATGAATAAAAACACTTTCAAATCAAAAAAGAAATTAACAACCATTAAAAATCAAGTACTAAAGGCAGAGATTTTGATCTTGAAAAAGCACAGCTTTTTACTACTAAAACAATTTTAGAAGCATTAAAAGCAGGCCAAAAAGTCTTGAGATCAATTGGGAGAAAAACGGGAAAACAGAAACCTACTCCCTATAAACATGTACGGATGGTTCATGCTATTAAACCATATACTTTGGTTTCTGAGTTCATTGAAAACAAGACCTCTGAAAACCTATCAATCTTTGCTAAATGGCTGTTTTTGTTCTGTAATGGCAGATATGGCTTCTGCTAAATATTTAGCGAAAGGGGGCTCAAACTTTGATACAGATATTTGTTTGAATATCTTATTTGCCCTTGCCTATTTAGATCATACCTATGTAGAGTTTTTAATTGATAAATTAGCCTATTTTAAAGAAACCCAAGTTGAAAAAGGGAAAAAAGATTATTTTCTTTTCAGCCAAGAGTTTATTGCCTTTAGTCGTTTTTCTTTATGGAAATGGTAAGGATGATCGACTCGCTAACCTACTGGAGAATGCTTGTGATGCTAAATATCAACCCTTGGACTCGAACCCTTATCATAATGTGAATGATGCCTATAAACAGGTTATGGAAACTATTTTTTCAGAGGATGTTGATGTTTTTAGAGAAACAATTATATCCATGTGTGATTATCATTTAGCGAACACCAAAGATAGTCATTTAGTGGAATTCAATACCTTACTATGGCAGTATTTCCCCAATTGAAATCTTAGTTTTACTAAAGAACGCCACAAAAGAGGATTCCCAATCGACGGGATTATCCATCCCTTGCTTGATGACTTTTTACCCTATTTCTTGGATGACTTTCAGATATCCGAGCAAAATAAAATGATACTTGGCACAATCTTAGACTAGTTGGGTAGAATGGATGGAAATTGTCAATATCCCGTGGAATCGAAGCTAATGTGAGGAAAAGGGCTGAAAAGAGGGAAAGCACGTGAATCTAGAAGCTATAAAATTTGATGATGATCTTGAAATGAGCGTTTTTATACCAGAGCAACACGATTCTATTCGCCTGTTTTTGTCGGATGAGCTTGCTTTAGCAGATGAAGTAATGGCTAATGACTACAAAAGAAAAATCGTTCATATGCTTGGGTCATCTGCTTATTAGCATGAGTTAGCTGAAAAACAGATCTTTTCGGAACTATCCATGATGGGGCAGTTAATGGCGATCTATCTGCTCTCCGAACAGACCTCATCCGATTTTATTTTTGGCTTATTATTTAGAGTGGACGCTGAAGTGAGGCATGGAAGAGGAATGAAGATTTCACTTGAAGAGATGGCTATCATTGAGTGCGGCGACGCTGAGAGAGCATTTTGTTAGATTAGAAATGCATATCAGTGAGTCTAACGAAATGCGAATTATCCTCTCGTTCATAATAAGGAGAATGAAGATGAAAAGAGCCTACTTTGTTTATCGAGATAGTGAAGCCTTGGAAAGGCAAAGTGATGGAGCTGAGTTCTGTAAAATACCGGAGTTTTGTGATGATCAGATCTATTTTTATTGCGATGAATATATAGCTCTTTTGGACGTCCATTGATGATGTGGGGGAGATAGATAAGGCTCGAGTTTTTAAATTAAAGGGTCAAATAGTTCCCAGCAACCCTAGAAATCAGTAAGGAAGGTTTGATCAGTTCCATTCATTCTGTTAAGCAATATGCGATTGAGAACGGGAAAGTTGTAGGGATAACCTATATCCATTTAGATTCCTAGGAAAATGCAATGAGGAACTCCCCACATTCTGTTAGAAATAGAGGTAATGAAATGAAAGAAGCCAAAGAACTCTTCGTAAAAATGGCTTTTTCGCGACTAAAGGCGAACCAATAACTATTATAAAATCAATCATGTTTTTCCGGTGATCTATTTTCAACGAAAATCAGATGGGACTGCCTATTTCGTTAATATTGGCATTCATCCCTCTTCCTGGACTCAGGGACTGTTAGAAGAGTGGATTGTGCTTTAAGGACTCGATTAGGTTCTATCGATCATAGAAATGGCATGGAACAAGCTGAATTGGAAAAGGCTGTCCAAGAGGCCATCGATTTTACTGCTCAGTATTCATCGTATTCAACCGTATTTTTCAAGCATAGATCCCGAGAAGGATCTTGAGAAGGATTGGTTGTTAAAACAATTCTCTATCACCAAAGTAAACTTATACAGATTGTATGTCGAGTATTATGATGCAATTGACTCTAAAAGAGTTGGCTTTAGATTTTGCAAACTATGGCTTATCCATTACACCTAAGATTGCCTCTGTACTACTTCTTTAAAACTTATATTCGTTCGGGAGAAGTTTTAAAATAATACTACTAGTAAGTTGAGATTAGGAAGGGATGATGGTCAAAGGGGAGGTTTTCTCAATAAAAGTAAGTAACAGTCAAGATGCTAGTCTAAACCAGTTCAGTAAAGGATATGTCGAAAAAATTGGGGGAAAGAGTTGAAAAGTAGAGAAAATTTTCATGAGAGCACTATTTAGTATTAGAATCTAATGATGTCCATAGAAAATGTATTGTATCAAGTGAAGAGGCTGAGTTTCTATCCTTTTTGATATGAGCAAAGAAGAAGATGTTGTTACAGTATTTGATGCATTTGTGAAAGAGGATTTTCTTGAGCCTAGAAAAAGAGAAGCAGAAACAAGTGCTTGAGACAATTGAGGGATGTTATACGGGCTGGAGATGAAGTGGTTGAGCATTTTTGAATATGAATTTGGCTTGGCTTCAAAAGAGCCAAGAAATAAGATTGCCTTTCTAGAATTGGTAAGGATATTTTAGTCTCTTATTTGTCCATCTTAGACTAGTCATCTATTTTCCTTTGAATTTAAGAATGAAATTTATGGACTTCGAGGTCGCGTATTTTAAGAGTAGTTGACAGCCTAAACTCAAGACTTAGCTGAGTGAGGATTATCTATTTAAGGTTTATAATCCTCACCTGGGAAGAGTACTTACGCAGAATAGCGGATAGATAAGAAAGAATGGTTTGATGATTCTAAATGGTTAAACTTGCCTTTGTAATGCGATTATAAATCTATATAGATCATTAGAAAATGCTTCTAAAAGGAGAAATAAGAAATGAAAAACTATTTACTGGATGAAAGGCTATTTCAGTATCCTGAATCGTTTAAAAAATTGATCGAACTCAATTTAGTTGATTTTGATTGTTGGTATCTGTTGGATTCAGACTGGGCCCTGTCTTTGTATGAGGGATTGCAGGAAAAGGTACCAACCCGAAAGTTGATTCCATTTGCTAAAAGAGGAGATTGTGATGATACAGCTTGTTTTTGAAATAGGAAAGGGACAATAAGGTCCAACTCATTCATGATTTTGCTGCAGAAGGCTGGGAACAACGAAAAAGAGTTTAACGATTTTTGGAATGGGTCGAATATGCAGTTAAATGCATGATAGAGTACAATAAAGAAGATGGGATTGAATAATCGCAAGCTCTTTTCTAGGGACGAAGGAACTCGTCTCTAATGATTTACAAGGCAAGGAGAACAAATGGAAACGATCACCCAATTATTAAATGAGATTGAAAAAAGTCTCCAACAGCTAGATCATTCTTGTTTAGTCCATCTAAATCCGGGAATATCTTCTCAACAGATTCAAGAATTGTTTGAGAAAATCCCATTGCAGCCAACTCAGGACTTGCGTGCTCTTTATACTTGGAGAAACGGATCAAAAGATTGTGAGGGAATCACACTCGGTGAGCTGGCATTTTTTCCTGGATTCTATTTGATGTCTCTGGAAGAGAGTATCCAGACCTACTTGGAACTAAGAGAAACGGATGCTTGGGGCAAGTCTTGGTTCCCAATTTTTGCCAGTGGAGGGGGAGATTTTTATGCCATGAACCTAGCTTCAGAAGCTCAGGGACAAATTCTTGGTTTTTATGTATTTGAAGAAGAGGGCCAGGTCGAATACCGGTCATTGAAATCTATGCTTGCAACCCTTAAAGCATGTTATGAACAAGGTATTATTTTCCGGAATGAACAAGGCTACTTGGATATGGATTATAGGAAGCATGCTGAGATAGCGCATGACATAAATCCAGAGGTGAGGATATGGCTTGAATTCTTAAAGGAGACGGAAGAGGAATGACCAAGGAGAGAAAAATGGCAGTAGTGACTGTATTAAAAAGATCATTAGACTCTATAAAGGAAACAACGTTTATTCCCCAACCAGTGAGTTTTTCAAACGAAAAAATTAAGGATCCACTCCTCAGATTTGACAGGAGAATTACTTGATTATTATCAACATATAGTGTTCAATGAGGATTTATTTTTTTGCTAATCAAAATTTTTAATATCATTTTGTTGGCATTAGATTCTCCTACAAGGACAGTCGAATGCTGGGCCTTACAAGATGTTCTTCAGTTTAGTGAAGGGCAATACCAGATATTCGCTACTACAGATACAGATGATATTCTTTTCTGTGATACGAAAGATGACAGTTCTCCAGTTTACGCAGGGCAGGCCTGGAGATCCTAATTTCTACAAACTCAGCGAAAGTTTGACGGAGTTTTTTTGAGTTCTATTTCGCTTTTTCAAATTTTTGGAAACAAAGAAGATGTCCTCTGGAGGAATATATTGTAGGGACAGGGTGACTTGATAGAGCGCTACCTTTTCCCCAGACGTCCAGCGACAGCGAAAGAATATCTACTTGGTAAGATTGACTTGAGAAAAAGCCTTTCTCAATAACAAAAAGTGAATTGGATAGGAGAAAAGAAATGAATGTGAAAAGAACTCATCGAAGAGGTTGAAAAATGATCTTGAGTTAGTATCGTATTTAAAACCGGTTCCCAAAAGAATAAGAAGACCCTGAGCTACTATCTCGAATCGCTGAATCGTCTGGCCTATTTACTTTTATCTGGATGGTCAAGAGGAAATGGCTAAGGAATTATTAGATAGGATCATACAGATTCCATTTTGAAGGAATTATAACACTGGACCTTTGTTGATAGTTCTCTGGTTTTTATTGGCTTATCTGGAAAGAGAGGCAGAAAATCAGGTACTCGTCTATAAAAAGCTTCTTTTTATCTCCATTAGAACAAGGAGAGAATCCCACTCAAAAATTAGAAGGAGAGTTCATCAGAGATTTTTGAATGGTGATAGCTTGGAGCAAAAAAGCTTGCAAAAATGGCTCTTTGTCAAATAGTGTTGATGAAGAATTTTAGGAAGGGATTAAGCAACTAATTGTTGCTTAATTCCTTTTTGTTTTGGGCCAAACATTTTTTGTTATTAAGATAATCCTGTTTCTAAAAATGGTAATAGTTTTTAAAAACCGTAGGCATTTCTTTTTAAACACTTTTTATTTTATTGTTTATTCCTTCGATAGGGCCATTTGTTCTAGTTGGATACTCACAAGTATTTTTGAATATATGGCAAGTAAGTCATAGAAGTCTTTAATACTCTTTTTAACCCAGGAGATAGGTCTAATTGCGTAGCTGCTTCAATCGTTTCCTTGAATTCATATAATCTCTATCCTGTATACATTCACGAAGTGAATGTACAACCTCATAATCATGTTTAAGAGATGGATTGTTTTCTAAGATATAATCCACAATTCCTTGGGTTGTCATAAAAGCTTTCAAAAAGCTTATAACGATTATATTTATAGTTCTCGAAGTTCATTAGGATTCTTTAAAAATTAACTTCCAATAATGTTTTAACTTTCGATATAATTTAGCGTCTTTATAACGATGCTGATTCATGACACGTACCCGAGTTCGATTTAATTCTCTATTTAAGGCTTGTACGATGTGAAAAGGATCAATGATAATTTTAGCGTTAGGAAACATTTTCTTTTTATTAATTGAATGTACGGTACGTACATGTCGATAGAGATGGTTTTTACCTTTAATCTAGTCTTAGGCTCAAAACGATAAAAATATTGTTTCAAACTGTAAGATTTTCTATCTCGTACAACATCGACCAGCTTGTGTGTAGTGCTATCACAAATAATGAAGCTCATATTACTATCGGAAGATTTAACGGATTTAAATTCATCAAAACACAAATGCTCAGGTAAATCGTGTAATGGTTTTAATGTGTCAATAATCGTGCTGTATCATCTATGATACGTCTTACAGTATGAACTGAAACATTTGTTTCTTTTGCGATATATGTTTCAGATACTGTTTCACCAATTTTTGATTTGATTTCATAATCTTTTAGAGATATGACAGTGTTTTTCTACGATCTCGACTAGTGTCTGCGGTAAATGAAGAGCCGCATTCTCTACAGAGAAATCTCTGCTTGCGTAGATTTAAGTAGGCCGGAAGGCCTGAAACAGAACAGAGAGTGATACGAGATGTTTTCGTGCCGTTTTTAACGATATTATTATTTTGGCTAACACATCCACAAACAGTACAAAAATTCTGGTTTTATGCGTATATGTAGCTGAATAAAATAAAGATTTTCTCTTTTTAATACCTTCTCTTGAACTTTATTATCCCAAATCATGTTTTTATCTTTGATTTGTAGTGTAGCTTCTAGTATATTGTTCATATGGTCATCATCCTTTTGTTTTAGGTTTCAGCGCTTTTAATATAATGGATGTTGGCCTTTTTGTATACACTAAAAATAGGGTTGGTGGAAAAATTTCCATCAACCCTAAAAATTATAGAACCGCAAAAATCGAGTAAGCCTCAAGTCCTGAATCGGAAATGGAACGCCGTTTGCTATACCTGACTGATTTATTAAAATTCACCTCTTGATTGCTGAGTCAACTTGTGAAGAGACAGATATTCAGACAAAAATCGAAGAAAAATATGGAGATACTGAAGAAGTATATCAAGGAGCATGAAATCTATAGCCTCTTTTCCTTTTAAGGGATAGGGAGTAAGTTATCGATCTTGGACTTTTTAGAAAAGAGTAGAATATGGCAATCAAAAACACTTTGGGGTATACGGCATTTGCTATGAGATAGGGAAACTTCTCTGTATTGAAAAACAAGAGGCCCCTATCAGCATCGTTTTGACTCTACCAGGGTGGTAGTCAGGAACTCGGTGAAGGGGTTGACAGAAACCCTCAAGAGAGAAGTTCTGGAAGAGACAGGATATACAATTAACAGTTACTCAAATCCTAGGGTTTTATGACGTGCTGGTTCAAGAAGAGGGCAAGACTTTCGCCGTACATCATATCATGGCCTTTTATGATATCGTACTCGATTTCGAGGGCTCTCAAAAATCCCCTTCCTCATGAAGTTCTTGATGGAAGCAATGATTCAGCGAAATGCAATTTGGGCTTCCTCTATGAGCAGATGACCCGAAGAAAATGCCTCGCCTTTAGTATTAAAGGTGAAAGGCAGAGTTACGAGGATTTCCAGAATTAGAACTGACAAGTTATAAGAATTGGAAGGTAAAATAGAGGGATAATGGAACTATTTAAAACATGGAAGAAATATATGGTTCTCTATGGTCTTAAATCTCAAATCGGGACTGTTTATCGAAACAGTGATAGGACAACGAGCTTTTATGATATTGGGAATTTTTCTATACCTAGCAGGGGAGTTGGATTCTAGATTTTGGGAAGACTTTTGTTAGGCAATATGGTTTAGATTATAAGATTATTATTTCAGAAGACACTAAGTGGCAAGATTTTCTGCATCGGCAAGTGGGGTTAATTTCTTTTACTCGCTATTCTTTTAAGGATAAGGCAAATTTTCAAGTTGAATTTCTAAATGATCTAGTTACTCATTTAGAGGAAGGTTACAATATTGTACCTATTGATAATCGTATTTATAACTGCCTTTCTGAGGAAGAATGGTCACAAGATTTACAGGGGGATTTTGAGTCCTACCAGGATTTTGCTTTAAAAGGTGGATTTGGCTTTGTGATTCTTAAAAATAATGAACTGATTGCTGGGATTTCCTCAGGGTTAGTTTACCATGGAGCAGTTGAAGTGGAAGTTGCAACTAGACCAAACGAACAAGGAAATGGATTTGCTAAAAAGCTTGGTGCTGCAATGATTCTAGAGAGTTTAAATAGAGATATGTTTCCACTTTGGGATGCTCATAACGAGGCTTCCAAAAAAGTAGCAGAATTTTTAGGATATGAGTTAGTTGAACCTTATGAAGCTTTTGAACTAGAGGAAAGTGTCATATAATGATATCTGATATTGTATCTTTTAAGACGAGGTGAATGGACATGCAAAAACAACTAGCTCTTAGTGGCGAAAAAATTGTTGAAAAAGTTTATCCCCATTTATTGCACCACGTCGGCTTGATTCGTGGGGAATACTTGTTGAGAGAGCTTAATCAAAACATCATATTAGCAAGTTGTCAGCAATTTGTAAAAGATTATCTAGAGACTATTTGCCACTTTGTACTCAGATCGAAGAAGTCTGGTATCGTTTTTCAGAGTTAACAAATGCAGAAGCAAATAGTCTAGACAGGGACTAAAGAGTATTTTGACGAACACCACCCTTATTTGGATACAGAGGTATCAGGCGTTTGTTGGCGTGTCCAGATGAATTTCATGCTGAGACAAATGTTGTTACAGAAGTTTTTCAAACCAATCCCAATCTGTCTGTTATTTTTCCTTTTGTCAATGATGCCGAACAATTAAAACAAGCTATTACAGTATTGCGTCAGTATGGTTTTACTGGGAAAATCGGCACGATGATTGAATTACCATCAGCTTATTTTGACTTGGACAGGATACTGGAAACGGGCATTTCAAAGATTGTAGTTGGAATGAATGATTTGACTTCTTTTATTTTTGCGACTGTGAGAAACAGTCAATGGCATGATATGGAAAGGTCCCAATTATGTTAGATATGCTGAGACAGATGCAGGATAAAGCAAGGATGAAAAAGATTGATTTTGCTGTAGCAGGCTATCTGAATACTTCTTTCATACAAAAAATGAATCAGATGGGTATCGAATGTATTCTCCATTACAGCTCTATTCCAGAGATTTTTGATTTAGAAATTGACCATCCAGACCATCTTAAACATATAAAAGAAGAAAAGTAAAAAAATTACAAAGGAGAACCCATGACACCGCAAGAAATGTGGAATGCATACAAAGCAAAATCAATCCCTCTATCGGAGATGAGATAGATGCCTGGGCTTTTGGAGTGGAAAGCCGATCTCTTTAGCAGACTTGGTTTTTAAAAGGTGAGAAAGACAGCAACGGCTTCAGCCTATGACCTCTATGCAGTAGAGGGACGAACCCCTTCCCTCAAGAAGGGACCTTTGATGTCATTTTAGATAGCCAAGATCAGGCTGTCTGCATTGTCGAAATTACCAAAGGTTTCTGTTCAGCCCTTTTCATCAAGTGTCTGCTGACCATGCCTTTCAAGGAAGGTGAAGGGAGACAAATCTCTAGCCTATTGGCGTCAGGTTCATGAGGACGTTTTTCACGGAGTGGCTGGAGGAAAGCAGGGATCTGACGTTTTCACCTGATAGCAAGGGTGGTTTTAGAAGAATTTTGCAAGGTTTATCCATTATAGAACGAGGCTGGGCAAAAACCGTCCAGCCTTCGATGTTTAATAGGAATAATTGTATGACGCAGTGGTTGATTGCTCAAAGCACTGCTTTTTAGGTGGTGGATAGGACTTGCAAAGCAAAGGTTCTAAGTATTTGTTTGCTACTTAGCTCCAAAAGATGACCTATGAGATGGAAAAACAATGTTTTCTTTATCGTAACCTCAACAGTCTCCCAGACTGTTGAGCCAATATGAGAGTGGGAGAAAATTGAAAAGGTTTGGGAACCTTTTCAACTTTTGTTTAATTAGTCGAAGTTCTTTTCCACTCCCTTTTGGTTCGGATCTAATTTTTCCAAAGGGCTAAAAAATGGTATAATGTAAGCGATATTGTACAGAAAAGAGAATGTATATGCCAAATTATGCCATTATTTTAGCAGCGGGAAAAGGTACCCGTATGAAATCAGATTTGCCGAAGGTTCTTCACAAGGTTGCTGGGATCTCTATGTTGGAACATGTTTTCCGTAGTGTTGGAGCCATCTCACCCTGAGAAAGACTGTAACGGTTGTGGGCCACAAGGCGGAATTGGTGGAGCAAGTCTTAGCTGGACAAACAGAGTTTGTTAAACAAACCGAACAATTGGGAACTGGTCATGCGGTAATGATGGCAGAGCCAGTTTTGGAAGGTCTTGAAGGCCACACCCTTGTCATTGCAGGGGATACTCCTTTGATTACGGGTGAAAGCCTCAAACACTTGATCGATTTCCATATCAACCACAAGAATGTGGCAACGATTTTAACAGCCGAAGCAGCGAATCCATTTGGCTATGGTCGGATTGTCCGTAATGACAATGCGGAAGTGCTTCGAATCGTCGAGCAAAAAGATGCGACAGATTTCGAAAAACAAATCAAAGAAAATCAATACAGGGACTTATGTCTTTGACAATGCCCGCCTTTTTGAAGCTTTGAAGAATATCAATACCAACAATGCCCAAGGTGAATACTATATCACAGATGTGATTGGGATTTTCCGAGAAGCAGGAGAGAAAGTTGGAGCCTATACGCTCAAAGACTTTGATGAAAGTCTTGGGGTTAACGACCGCGTAGCCTTTTGCGACAGCAGAAGGCATCATGCGTCGTCGCATTAACCAAGCTCATATGGTCAATGGAGTGAGCTTTGTCAATCCTGATGCGGCCTATATCGATATCGATGTCGAAATCGCACCAGAGGTACAAATCGAAGCCAATGTTACCCTAAAAGGGCACACAAAAATTGGGGCTGAGACAGTCTTAACCAATGGAACCTATATCGTGGACAGTGAAATCGGTGCAGGTGCTGTTATCACCAACTCTATGATTGAAGAAAGCACGGTAGCAGATGGTGTGACAGTAGGACCATACGCCCATATTCGTCCAGGATCTAGCCTGGCAAAAGATGTCCATATCGGAAACTTTGTCGAAGTCAAAGGTTCGTCTATTGGCGAAAATACCAAAGCCGGTCATTTGACCTATATTGGTAACTGCCAAGTCGGCAACAACGTTAACTTTGGTGCGGGGACTATCACTGTCAACTATGATGGGAAGAATAAATACAAGACCCTTATTGGAAATAATGTCTTTATTGGCTCAAATTCGACCATCATTGCACCAGTTGAATTAGGCGACAATTCCTTAGTCGGTGCTGGATCCACCATTACCAAGGATGTGCCAGCTGATGCGATTGCGATTGGTCGTGGCCGTCAAGTGAATAAGGATGAGTACGCTACTCGCCTTCCTCACCATCCTAAAAATAAATAGGAGATTTTCATGCAATTTGAAGAAAAAACCATTGATCGCAAGGAGATTTACCAAGGACCGATTTTCCAAGTAGTTACAGATCAAGTGGAACTACCCGATGGAAAAGGTCAAGCACAGCGTGATTTGATTTTTCATAATGGAGCAGTAGCGGTTTTACCGATCACAGATGAGGGCAAGACCATTTTGGTCAAGCAGTACCGCAAGGCGATCGAGAGAACTTCTGTAGAGATCCCAGCAGGCAAGTTGGAAAAGGGTGAAAATGCGGATCCTCAAGCAGCTGCTCTGCGTGAATTGGAAGAAGAAATTGGTTACACAGCGGATTTAGAGTTGTTGTATGATTTTTATTCAGCCATTGGATTTTGCAACGAGCGGATCAAACTCTATCTTGCGACCAACTTGAAAAAAGTGGAAAATCCTCGCCCTCAAGATGCAGATGAGACCTTGGAGCTCTTTGAGGTGACTTTAGCAGAAGCTGAGGAGCTGATCCAAAGGGGTGATATCTGTGATGCCAAAACCATTATGGCAATTCAATACTGGAAACACCTACAAAACAAATAAAGAATAGAGGAGAAACCCATGGGCAAACCTTTATTAACAGATGAAATGATTGAGCGGGCAAACCGGGGAGAAGCAATCTCTGGCCCCCCGCTCTTTGATGAGGAAGAAACAAAAATTCTCCCGACAGGGAACAGAGGCTTTGGTTATGAACGGCCGGTGACCTCAAGGGAAGGAGATGGTGGACGAGGAGCCTCCTATCCTCAGGAGACCATTCCAATCAGAGTCCAACCTACAGTGACCAAGAGCCGTCGGATTGAAAACCAAAAGGATGAGGTTTTTCAATCAAAATTAAATAAGATTTTATTTTGGGTCATCCTGCTCCTCATCTTGTTAATTCTTGCAATTTGGCGCTTATAAGGAGCGTCTACCAAAGGAGTGACGATTATGAAAATTGGAATCATTGCGGCCATGCCACAAGAGTTAAAAATCTTAGTGGAAGCTTTGCAGAACGGAGAAAAACATCTTCGCTTAGGAAAAGTCTACTATACAGGATCGATTGGTCGCCATGAAGTGGTCTTGGTGGAAAGTGGTATCGGCAAGGTCATGTCAGCCATGAGTGTGGCTGTATTAGCCAACGATTTTAAGGTGGAATCCATTATCAACACGGGCTCTGCAGGTGCCGTAGCATCAGGGATGGCTGTTGGAGATATCGTCCTAGCAGACAAATTGGCTTATCATGATGTGGATGTGACAGCATTTGGCTATAAGTATGGTCAAATGGCGGGGCAACCACTTTACTTTGAATCCAGTCGCTATTTTGTATCAGAAATGAAAAAAGTGCTAGCTGAGGAACAAACACCAACTCATGTTGGCCTGATTGCGACTGGGGATAGCTTTATTGCGAGCGAAGAAAAAGTTGCTGCGATTCGGGAGCATTTCCCAGAAGTCTTGGCAGTTGAGATGGAAGGAGCAGCCATTGCCCAAGCGGCTCATGCAGCTGGCCGTCCTTTCATGGTCATTCGGGCTATGAGTGACACGGCAGACCACGCAGCCAATATCTCTTTTGATGAATTTATCGTAGAGGCTGGCGAACGCTCTGCTCAAACATTGATTTCTTTCTTGAAGAGATTGGTGTAAAACAAACAATAGAGTTAAGGCGCCTTTAATATAAGTAGGAAGTGGGACAGAATGAATATCATTTAAAATTCATTCTGTCCTACTTCCTTTCCTGAAGCCGATTCTTTCAGAAATAGACGGACTTCATGCTATAATAAAGTCTAGTAATACAAAGGAGATGTTATGGTTTTATCAAAAAAACGGGCACGACATGTGATTGAAGAAATTATCGCCCTCTTTCCAGATGCCAAGCCAAGTTTGGATTTTCGCAACCATTTTGAATTATTAGTAGCGGTCATGCTTTCTGCCCAAACGACGGACGCAGCGGTCAATAAGGCAACGCCCGCTTTGTTTGAGGCTTTCCCAACTCCTCAGGATATGGCGGTCGCCAGTGAAGCCGACATTGCCAAGCATATTTCCAAATTAGGTCTCTATCGCAATAAGGCTAAGTTTCTCAAAAAATGTGCCCAACAATTGTTGGATAACTTTGATGGCCAAGTCCCTCAGACGCGTGAAGAATTAGAGAGCCTAGCTGGAGTGGGACGCAAGACAGCCAATGTGGTCATGAGTGTAGGATTTGGCATTCCTGCCTTTGCCGTTGATACCCATGTAGAGCGGATCTGCAAGCACCATGACATTGTCAAGAAGTCAGCAACACCATTAGAAGTGGAAAAACGAGTGATGGACGTTCTTCCTCCTGAACGCTGGCTCCCAGCTCATCAGGCCATGATCTATTTTGGACGGGCCATTTGCCATCCGAAAAATCCTGAATGTGATCACTATCCGCAATTGTATAACTTTAAAGACATTTAAAAAGCGAGGTCTGATGTGTACTGACTCCAAAAAGTTAGACAATTAATTTATCCAAAGGATTTAGTTCTGTATTGCATGGGACGGAGTCCTTTTAGTTTTATCTTAATGCGTTTGTTGTTGTAATAATCAATATAGTCTACAATAGCTTGCTCCAATTGCTCAAGTGAGTGAAAGGTCTTCTACAACCATAAAACATCTCAGACTTAAGAATGCCAAAGAAGGACTCCATCATGCCATTATCTGGACTGTTTCCTTTACGTGACATGGACGGTTGGATTCCTTTATCCTTTAAAAATGATGATAATACTGATGTTGATACTGCCATCCTTGATCACTATGGAGAATAGTATTTGTGTAATGATCCTCACTGAAGGCTTGGTTTAACATAGCTTCCACTTGTTCTAAGTTCACAGATCTGAACTTTATCTTTATAAATTAATTTCATAATAAAAACCCCAAAAGTTAGATTTTATCTGTCTAACTTTTGGGGTGCAGTTCAGTTCCAATCTTTTTGATGATAAAGAGAAACGTGTATCTTTCAATCGTACATTGTAGACAAGGTATACGTCATTAGATTATAGGTAGCAGGCCAAGTCCTGTCACATCAAAAACTCAAATTTTGGTTCTATAATTTTAGGGTTGATGGAATTTTTCCACCAACCCTATTTTAGTAGTATACAAAAAGGCCAACATCCATTATATTAAAAAGCGCTGAAACCTAAAAACAAAAAGGATGATGACCATATGAACAATATACTAGAAGCTACACTACAAATCAAAGATAAAAACATGATTTGGGATAATAAAGTTCAAGAGAAGGTATTTAAAAAAAGAGAAAAATCTTTATTTTATTCAGCTACATATACGCATAAACCAGAATTTTTGTACTGTTTGTGGATGTGTTAGCCAAAATAATAATATCGTTAAAAACGGCACGAAAACATCTCGTATCACTCTCTGTTCTGTTTCAGGCCTTCCGGCCTACTTAAATCTACGCAAGCAGAGATTTCTCTGTAGAGAATGCGGCTCTTCATTTACCGCAGACACTAGTCGAATCGTAGAAAAACACTGTCATATCTCTAAAAGATTAAAAAATGAAATCAAATCAAAAATTAGTGAAACAGTATCTGAAACATATATCGCAAAAGAAACAAATGTTTCAGTTCATACTGTAAGACGTATCATAGATGATACAGCACGATTATTGACCATTAAACCATTACACGATTTACCTGAGCATTTGTGTTTTGATGAATTTAAATCCGTTAAATCTTCCGATAGTAATATGAGCTTCATTATTTGTGATAGCACTACACACAAGCTGGTCGATGTTGTACGAGATAGAAAATCTTACAGTTTGAAACAATATTTTTATCGTTTTGAGCCTAAGACTAGATTAAAGGTAAAAACCATCTCTATCGACATGTACGTACCGTACATTCAATTAATAAAAGAAATGTTTCCTAACGCTAAAATTATCATTGATCCTTTTCACATCGTACAAGCCTTAAATAGAGAATTAAATCGAACTCGGGTACGTGTCATGAATCAGCATCGTTATAAAGACGCTAAATTATATCGAAAAGTTAAAACTATTGGAAGTTAATTTTTAAAGAATCCTAATGAACTTCAGAACTATAAATATAATCGTTATAAGCTTTTTGAAAGCTTTATGACAACCCAAGGAATTGTGGATTATATCTTAGAAAACAATCCATCTCTTAAACATGATTATGAGGTTGTACATTCACTTCGTGAATGTATACAGGATAGAGATTATATAGAATTCAAGGAAACGATTGAAGCAGCTACGCAATTAGACCTATCTCCTGGGTTAAAAAGAGTATTAAAGACTCTTATGACTTACTTGCCTATATTCAAAAATACTGTGAGTATCCAACTAGAACAAATGGCCCTATCGAAGGAATAAACAATAAAAATAAAAGTGCTTAAAAGAAATGCCTACGGTTTTAAAAACTATTACCATTTTAGAAACAGGATTATCTTAATAACAAAAATGTTTGGCCCAAAACAAAAAGGAATTAAGCAACAATTAGTTGCTTAATCCCTTCCTAAAATTCTTCATCAACACTATTTGACAAAAGAGCCCAAATTTTGAAACTTTTTAGAACCAATGATTAGGAGAATAAAGGCATAGACGAGGGTAATGCCCAGTGCTCCCAAGAATGCTTGTGGAGTGGACAAAAATGTCGTCATTAAGCAATCTGTTATATCCATTCGGGAAAAAGCATTGCAATGCCTCCGCCAATCATGGAAGTCATCATGCTTGCAATTGTTAAAATAATAGCTACCACTATGGTTGAGCCAGTTTTTAAATAAAGGCATAACACAGAAGCGACAGTTATTGAAAAAATGTCTTTTTAAAAAGATTCCAAAAAATATCCTCTAGGGTTGATAAAGTAATAGATAAATCGTTATCAGGTATTCGACGCAAAAGAAAACTGAACGACCCTGGTGAAATAGACTGTTGTAGAAACACAAGTAAATAGAATATAAAATAGTACCAAGATTGAGAGTAAACTAAGATATTTTTGAATATGTTCTTACGGCTTAAATCTCTATATAGGAACATAGTATGATCATCTATCTCTCGTCTAAAGACAGAAATTGTCAAAAATAGATTGCAAGGTAGGTAAGATAAATGAATCTGCTGAACTGATCATCATATCTAGAAAGGCTATCCCACTTACTCTATTATCTCCTATTACGGAAATTTGCATGAAATTAGATTTTCCAAAAAAGGAAGCTAGAAGAAAGATAACTGGAAATAAAACGAACAGCAGGTAAATCTTGGTTTCTTTACGCTTCCAGACAGATGTGAAAATGGCAGGTAAGATTTGTTTCATATGTTACTGTCCTTTCGTAAAGATCTCTTTTAGGTGGTTCTCTTTCACCTCTATCTTCTCAATCAAGGGTATGATTTCCTAATATTTTAAAAATCTCATTAATCTGTTCAGAGGATATGTTTGTCGAAATGTCTAAAACGCTACCTTCTAGAATGACATCATCACTTAATAAAGACTGAATCCCTTCAAGATTCTTAGTCTCCTTCAAGTACACAAGCAAACTAGGGAGAAGCTGCACCGTCAAAAGCGTCTGCTAACTGCCCTGC
>BNJV01001899.1_pt1 | contig 23601 bp, 23 predicted proteins | sample 8540591 | NCBI WGS metagenome assembly BNJV01 (sample SAMD00202457, study PRJDB9452) | human saliva metagenome | host: Homo sapiens | reverse complement strand
AAGTGATAGTCCTAATGCGGCTGTATTTACTACTCTTTTTCTATTTTTTTATAGTTTTCATCTTTCCGTCCCTTAAATCGATGAGATTTAGTTCCGGTAGAAACGAATCATTCTCTCCTTCATTTCTTTTTGGAACTGGTAAATTCTCAACAATGTAGTAGTATCCTACTAATCGATTGTCTACGACTTGTTTCACACGTCTTAGATATGCTTGTCCCACCTCATCTTTAGGTACATACTGATAATTTGATGTCCAGAAAGATTGAATAAATAAGGCCGAGATCAAAAGATTAACTTCCCTATCTAAATCAGGTGTTAAATTTGAGAAAATATGTGCAAATACTTTATCTAACACTAAGTGCTTTTCATTTCGAACTGTCATGATGGATGTTTCATTTGTTTGGTTATAGTTATAAACGATATCGTTTATGTAATATACACATCCAGCAGTCGCAATTAAAATAGGCCATAGTGATAGGTCTTCATAATAAGAGAATTCCAAGTATCTTAATTTCTCAAATAATGACCGGTCGTAAACTGAAATTGTTCGACATGGCAATAAGAAGGAAGCTCCACGAATGGATATCTCACCCGAACTTCTTCCTTGATAAGCAGGTAGGTTTTTTGACACCATCATACATGGTGCAATTGCCCTTGCAAATCTTATATCCTTTTTTGATACCGCCATACAACTTTTCAATATATTCAGGTTCAACCCAGTCATCCACGTCGACAAATGACAAGTATGGTCCCAGTTGTATTTTCAATTCCTAAATTAGATGCATGCCCTAAATCAGCCACATCAGTCACTAAGATACGGATACGTTCATCCTTCTGCATCCACTCTCTTACCTTTTCTTCTGATGAGTCAGTTGTTCCATTGATGACACAGAGAATCTCAAGGTTCTTATATGTCTGTGCAACAACGTTAGATAGACATTTATCGATGTACTTTTTCCCCGTTATAAATTGGGATAATAATAGAAATCAGCGGTTCGTTCATAGTCTGGTCTCCTGTATATTATTTTTTTATTAGTTTGAGTTGTTTTTGCCATTGCTAAAAAAACCATCAAACTCGTCCAAATATATTCTACACGATTTCTGATGATTAAAAACTTATGTTTGCTAGGCCCTGCGAGCATATTCTCACATACAAAAAAATATACTTTGCAACAGACAATTATTAATTTTTTTCTTTAAGATTAGGAAATTTTCATTGACTTATTCGTTTTTATGGTGATTGATTATTATCAATAGATTTATTAAAAATTAGTCAGTGTTTATCTATATTTTTACAAAGAAAATCTATTAGTAGCACAAAACTACCAATAGATTATTAAAAAGTTATTTTTTTCTAAATATTCTTATTTCTCGTTATATGCATGTCTGATGCTCACCAACATACCAACAACTAACATTGCCGCAAATTGGAATAAAGATTAGTATCTCCCCGTCTTTGGTGAAGACGATATTAAAGATGTCACTACAATCTTTTTTTATACGTGTACTCTATCACCGTTTGGCTTTCTGTATGAGTAGATACATATTCATAATCAGCGATATTCTCTACAGCTTGCAGTCCATATACCTTTTGGCTGTAATTCTGTGCCATCCTCTGTTACATAGTGCGTATAGTCAATACCTACACGGATAATACGATTTTCACTCTCTTCATAAACATAATACGCCGCATATCCACCCCAGCCATTTCTTCCATATTCAATTTGTGAACCATCTGCTGAATGATTAAATAAATCCACAAATCCATTATAGATTACATCTGAGGAGTATTGATTGTACGAAGGAGTATCATCTTCTCTATAAAATATATTTATATTGCCTTCAAAAGTTACACTCTTTTCACCAAATCTACCTTCTTGATCAACGACCATTTCATTTGTTTTCAATGATTCGTCAATCTGTACGATTGTATCGTAAGGTAATTCTCTGTTCATGGAAACTGCATAATTCCAATAACCTTCTTGATAATCTCTTAAAGGAGCTTCATATGTATCTTCTAGTGTAATGGTAAATCTTGGATCATCTTCTTCTAATGGTAAGTTATATGCAAACCTGCTTGCATATAAATACTTAGAATCCGCATAATACACTACATCTTTTAATTCAAATTCCGTATTATCATTCTGATTGATAACAGTTATCTTTCGAGCATAGTACTTATCGCCCTGTCCATAAGGCTTTGAAGAAGCGTTATATTCAGAGGTAACCTTCGTCTTATACCAGACTACAGAATTCCAATCTTTAACCTTTACCGGTGTCATTTCCCATCTAGATGAACTATCTCTAGATTTGTAATATAAAAGATAATCTTGGTCAAAAGTCATTGTTTGATCATGATGTAAAAAAGCATTCGAAAAATGATTAAGACCTGGAAATGTATATGTAATAGGTGCAACAGGAGATGGATTAGTTGTTGCGATTGTTATACTATCTCCATTTACTGGTTGCGTGTTCAAAAACGTATTGATTGCGGTTTCCTCATCAGAACTTACTACTGGTGAAGCATGTACGGATAACACATTATTGTACAGTAATACCGAAGTCATGGACAAAGACAGTCCTAGGGCTGTTATTTTTAAAATTCTCTTTTGGTTTCTTCTTTTATTTTTGCTCATTCTTCTAGTCTCCATCACTAAATTCTCCAAATAAAAACATGTATTTTAGTTTTTGACCTAAACATGCATGCAACAATTATACTGTATATTATAAAAAGGTAAACTGAAATGCTTGATAATTACATCTTTTTTTAGGAATATTAAAAACCCCTATCGATGATATACGTTCATCAATAGGGTCATTTTATACTATCTCGTATTAAGAGTTTTTCTTCTTTGTAATAAATGCTCCAATACTTCCAATCATGCCTGTAAATAACATGAATGTTGAAGTAAACAGACCAGTATCACCTGTCTTTGGTGTAGACTGAATCGCAGATGTTTCAGTAACCTGATACGGAGCAGTAGGAGCTACCGGTGTCGTTTGTACAGGTGTTGAAATAACTCCAGTAATAGCCGTTGGAATCGCAGTTAGAGTAGCTGGAATAGCTACAACAGGCTTATAAACATGCACTCTATCACCATTTGCTTCTACACGAGTAGTTACATACTCATAACCCGCAAATGTTTCCTGTGGTTGCAAACCATACTTCTTAGCAACCGGTGTTCCATCTGCCGCAACAACAGATGTACCATCTTCTGTCACAAAGTGTGTATAGTCAATTCCTACACGAAGAACGCGATTAGTAGCTGGTGAAGATGTAAAGTCTGTAACTGTTGCATCACCCCAAGGTTTTAGATAACATATCATTTACTACTGGTTCAGTTTGTAACATTTGCAAGTAAATCAGCGTAAATAACGTCTGATGTATATTGTTTGTATGTATCACCCTGCAAATCTTCACTAGGACTATACGTAATATCATATTTACCTGTCTTATCACCAAGTACACGCGCAACATCTTCTTCAACTTCACCCGTCTTTAAGGATTCGTCGACTTTGACAATCGTTTCATAAGGAACCATCTCAGTAACAGTCGCATGTAATGTCCAATATCCATTTCCAAATAACGGAATCAAACTTGCATCTTCAATTTCAGCCTGGAATCTTGGATCATTTTCTTCAATAGGCATATCGAAAGTATAACGGTTATACCATAATGTTTCCCACATACGATAACCATCCGCATTATTTACTGAAAATACTGCATTCTTCACTGTAAACTCAGATCCATCAACCACATCAATCAAAGTTACTTCCTTGGCATAAACATATGCATCTTCATAACTTTGAGGAGTTGGACTACTATCAGCCATCTTATTTACATCATAGGCCTCAACACTAGCCCAGTTCTTGATTTTAACTCTTTTTCCGAAATTTGCATCATTAGAGTCGATAATATATTCATAGTCCTGATCAATATGGACCTTTCTAGTACGAGATTGGAATAAAGAAGTGTAGTTATTTACACCTGGAAATGTATAACCATTGGATGGTTGTGTAACAGTCACTTCACCAATATTTGTCATATCATTGTTCTGTGGCTGTGTAGCCAGGAACGCTTGAATCTTAGCTTCTTCATCTGCCGTTAAAGCTACTTGGGCATAAGTATTGATTGCATTTCTATAAGCTAATGTTGGTGTTATCAACAATGCAAGTCCTAAAGTTGCTATATTAAATATTTTTTTCTCTTTTATTAAATACTTTCATCTCTTTTCCTCCTTTGAAGTACACTCTTATTCTCGTTGGTTTCTGTCATTCAATCATTTTTGCACCGTTATATAAGTACTTTCGTTTGTGTTTATTTTATTTGGTTTTCCGTCATGCATGCAAAAATATTGAAATTATCTTGGACACGATATCTGACAACTATATGGATAAGCAATTAATATGCTTCTTTAAAAATTATTAATATTTTATTAACTGATATTCTTTAAAATCATTTTATTTTTTTACTTAAAACTTTTTTTGTAAATTACAAGACATCAAAAAAACTCTCAAATCCGTATTATTGGATTGAGAGCAAAAAAATCTTACTACTATTTAATTAGTTAAACTTTTTTTCTCTTTACAAAGAATGCACCAACACCAGCAATTAAACCAGTAAACATCATTGCTACATAACTGAATACGTTTGTTGTGTCGCCTGTCTTTGGTGTAGCTGTGCTTGAAGGTGTTGTTACAGGTGTAGGAGCTAACTTATAAACATGTACTCTATCACCATTTGGTTCTGAATGTGTTGATACATATTCATATCCACTAAAGTTCGCTACTCCTTGTAAACCATATACCTTTGGCTGTAACTCTGTACCATCTTCTGTTACAAAGTGTGTATAGTCAATACCAACACGTAACTCACGAGTTACTGGTGCTGTGTAGGAAGTAACACCAACATCAGCTATACCCCAGTTAAAATTAATACGGTTACGGTTAGTATCATCTGTATTCAAGAAATCATTCTCGATATCGCTATAAATTACATCAGAGTTGTACTGCATGTAGTTACTTGAATCTAGATTTGCAACTGGAATCCATGAACTAGCACGTTGATCTCTATTCGAGATTCTTCCTGTGTATTCAGCCTGCTTGTTACCCAAAGCACCTGCTACATCTTCTTCAACTTCGCCAGTCTTTAATGACTCATCAATTGTAACGATTGTGTCATATGGAAGGTCTTCATGCATCGGAACTGTAAAACTCCAATAGTTTCCGTTAACATAATATGTTTCTTCAATTGAGTCACCATAGTTAACTGTGAATCTTGGGTCATTTGATGGAATTGGGAAATCTGGGAAGAATACACCTGGATAGATCGTTCCAGAAATAACTCCTGTTGGGTCATTAATATCTAATCCCACATTCTTAAGTGTTATCTCAGAGTTGTCAGATTGTTTAATCAATGTTACTTCTGGTGCCCAGTACCAGTGTGATAAAGAAAGACCTCCGGAAGCACCTGGAGTGAATAAAGTTGTATCATACCACTGAACTGTGTTCCAATTTTTAACCTTGTAAGTATCTGCAGTATTATAATAGTCTCTCACCACATAATCCATCGCTAAGGTTGTTCTTGGTGCCATATCCTTAAACTTTGTTGAATAATTACCTGCACCAGGGAATGTATAAATACTTGGGGCCGGTGTATAATCAATCTTACCTAAATTCTGCACAGTTCCATCTGTTGGTTGTGTACTTAAAAAATTGTTGATTGCTGACTGCTCATCTGGTGTAAGTACTGCTGGCTGTGCATATACGCTTAATACATAGCTTGCTGTTAATACAGGTGCCATTACTAAAAGATAGACCTGCAGCTGTTGTACGAACCATCTTTTTTTCTTACTATTTTTTTCTGCTTCATATTTTTTTCTCCCACTCTTTTTGAATAATCTGTAAATTGCATTTCACTACATTAAAAACAAAAATATGTGTAACTAAGATATTTTTTTGCATATTTTAAGCCATTTCACAATATTTTTTTGTATTGTATAGAACATAATTTCATAATCTGTAACACAGAGACCACTTATCTATTTTTTTCTATCAAAAAGCACTACCAAAAAAAGAGTACTTCATTAAATACTCTCAGTTTCAAACTTTATGGTTTTTACTAATACCTTCGCATATACATATGATGAAGACTTTCATCAATCAATAGATTCCTGCATGAGTGCTTTTTAAGTTGGAAATAGGCATCATATGATGGTGCCGTGCCTTTTAAATAGTCACTCTTGAAGGCATCACTCATTTTTATACCTGTTCTCTTTTAGAATATTGCTTAACTTTTGAATCGTTATTCTATCCTCATTTCTTGCGATGTAAATATTGTCATTTCTGCTAAACTCATCTAATAACTCTATGTAGTTTATTGAGAATATTAACGTTGCTCCTTCGACATTTATATTTTCCTGCGTGAAGAATCTAATTAACGTAGAAACTATCTCTCTATTAAGATGGTTTTCCAATTCATCTACAATTACATATCCACCATGCTTGAATGTAAGCATCGCATTAATAAACACAACAATTCCTTAATAGTTCCTGAGGATAAATAATTTTGAAATTGAATAGGGCTAGAAATTGTGATTGGTTTTCTACCATAGAACTTTAAGATTTCTTCTTGTGTTTTCTCATTATATGTAATTGATTCAATACTTGGATCTAAAAAAATGCCAATAATTCACGTGGATAATCCCTAGTATTCTCAATACATTTAAATTGGTAAAATCAAGTAAATTTCTAACATAAATTTTATTATCCTTCGTGATTGATAGTGCAATACTAATATCATTCTGCAAGAATTCCTCCGTATTGTCTCTTTCTCTCACCAAGTGACTTTCATCAAATGTTAACATATCTTTTTTTTCTTCTGAATGGTAGATATTTTTTTGAAATACAATTTCTCATTTTTTATGATATATTCTTCATCCAAGTCGATCGTTTTAACTTTTCCTATTTCTGATGCAAGATGATACACACCATCATTTTCAACATAGAAAGTAGTATCGATTTGTATGTTCTCGGAATTTGTAAAGATATCATTATAGTCAATACTATTCAGTGACTTTCCATTAATAAAATCAAAACAAAGTGCGATCAATTTTAATATCGTCGTTTTCCCTGAGGCATTAATACCTACAAGAGATATCACATTGTTTGTATATACTCTTCCAAAAAGATTTGATAACATTCCAAGTTTATCTGACAAAAACTCTTTGTTCCGCAAAAAGTCAATATCTACCTTTTCTTTTTAGCAGATTTAACCCACTAGCTGATAATCTAATTAACTTAATCATGGTTGATAACTCTCCAAAAACCATCGATCTTTCTCTAAGAATAAGTTTCTACATCTACCTTGGATAATACATACATAACGGATACCGCAACCACCAACACAAGACTCTTTCCTAGAGTGACTTAGCACTTTATCAATTTTATACTCTCGCCCATCATTCCAACATAGATAGAGTGGGCGTAATTCTCCTGTTTTTCTTTGCATCACCACAACATCTACATATTTCTTATATAGCTGCATATCTCTCTCCCATCATTTGTATTATATCGACTTGTGTTGCGCATTTCAATCATATACGCAACATTTATAAATTAATTATCTTTTGATTGTCGCAAATCTGTTATACTAATGCTGAGGTGATGTAGATGACACTAAAAGAAATGATTCACCAATACAAAACAAAAACCGGATGTAGTGATTCTGAACTTGCACGCAGATGTAATGTTTCTCGTTCTACTGTTGCACGTTGGTCTAGTGGAGAAATCAAGAAAGGTCAATGATGATACTGCTGAGATCTTATCTCAACTATTAGGCTACAACATCACTCCTATCCTAATGGGAATGGACACAACCATCCGCTTACCAATCCTTGGTTATGCAAAAGCTGGATATGACTTTATTTGCGGAAGAGAATTATCTTGGCGAAGAAGAAACAACTCTAAAAGAAAGAGAGAATGGTGATTACTACCTACGCATCACCGGTAATTCCATGTCGGGTATCGGTATCATGGATGGCTCACTTGTATTAGTTCGCCAATGTGATTCTATTCCCAGCGGTAAAATTGCGGTTGTCATGATTGATCAAGAAGTTACCGTCAAGCGTGTTATCTATAAAAAAAGGGATGATGATTCTTGAAGCTGCAAACCCAGATGTTGCAAGCCGTTACTTCACCCCACAAGAGATAAAAAGAATTACCAGTAAAAAAATAATCGGACAAGTACTATCTTGTCGTACAAGCTTCTAGACACAAAAATGAGCGAGTAGCAGTGGATATGCTATTCGCTCATTTGTATTATAAATATTCTTACTTAGAATGTTTATACTTCTTAATATACATAGCTATTATCACTAGCATTGCCAGTGATGTACCTAGTGCAAATGTCCAGAACATCAACTGCGTTCCATCAAACGTTCTAGGCAGACGGAAAAGATTTGTTCCACCTGCTGATGGTGTAGTTGGTGTTACGGTAGGGGATTGGGTGTTGGTACTGGAGTTGGAATTGGCGTTGGAGTAGGTGTCGGTGTTGGTAAAAACCTCATTATATGCAGTATTAAACTCTGCTTTTTCATACTTTACTCCTGCAAGTTTAATAACTGTTTCCGTATGCAATACACCTGCCTGCTCAACTGCGTATACTAAAACATCATATTCAATCGGATCATATGTATAGTTTGGTGTCGTTCCAACAGTTTGTTTCAATTTATATGTATATACACCTGCGGTAGTATACGTCATAATTGGCCCAATGTTTTCTTCAACACTATCCGTTAGCGTGAATGTATATACTCCACCTGTGGATCCTGTAGGCATCGGATATGTTGTATTATCCGCTGTCAAAGTATATGTAAACGTACGACTCACAGATGTTGGATGTTGTGCATTTCCCATAGTAAATACCTGCTTTACTGGGATTACCACATTTCCAGCAGCCAATGTTGGAAGAATACAGATAGTCGATAACCAAACCATCATACATATCATCACAATTCCAAATCTACTCTTTCGTTTCATATTTTATCCACCTTTCGTCAGAATATACTATTCTACCCTTGGTACCGTCCGAAAGGGGTCGGGCAGTACCAGCGGAAGAACAGTATCAATTCATACTGTATTCCGCTAAACTTACGTTTTATTATCTATTCTTCCTATTTTTCATCATTTTTATCATTTGCGTTAGAATCACAAAAGTAGCTAATACCACTGTTAAAAGCACAATGAATAATGGGGCTTGATGCCATTCATTTACCTGTGTTGTATGAATCAGTGTTTTTTCTTTATGCAATCCCTTTGTGACATACGGATTCTCTTTTACGGTATTTGAAATCTTTTGCGGCGACGATTTGCCTAGCATTTGTATACCCTGTTGCACAGGTAGAAAGAAGTACAATTTTCTCTCCTGCCTTTAATTCAATCGGCGTATAGATTATTGCTTTTTGTCTTAACAACTCTAGATATGTACCTAACTGTTCAGGCGCAATATCTGTTTGATAGACATCTTCGTCATACGCATCTGTTTCAATATATGCGAAGTTTTCTAATCCATATAAATTCCCATGATAAAACAGACTTCCATAGCGATGTTCTTTTAGAAAATCTTCTTCTTTAAAGAGGTCAATATCACCAAACATTGCATGATGTGCCATGTGATGCCCGTATAAGATACTAAGTGAATCTTGAAAATCAGGCTGATTTCGATAATCCATAAAGATAGCCCCAGAAAGAGAATACTTTTTCTGTGCGTTCTGATTTAGATATTGGAAGTTATCTTCTCCATGTACAATCGGATAATCAATCCCAGTGCCATACTCTGTAATCCACGCAAAAACATCTGGGTTGACTTTCTGAATTTCTTCAAAAGAGACGCTGTTATTTTCACTTGGCCTGTATATCTCATACTGTTCTGCAGATGCGCTTTGATAGATTTGATATGAATCCCAAAGAGCGTAAATTCCTACAAGAACAATCATTGTAACAAGCATGATAATGAAACGATCCAGCAAGTGACCAAACTGTTTGACTATTTTTATGATGACCTGATTTTGTTCTTCTTTCATAGATAATACGGTTGTTTTGTGACAAACTCTTTATTTCTTTTTAAGCTTCACGATTCTTTTTGATAACTACAGTTGCGATAACTGCACATGCAAAGCCAACTAATAGGATATATGGTAAATTGCTTAAAATAATACCTGTTGGAGTTGCTAATGTCTTATTATTACGGAATGCCGCAATATCTGCACCTTCTGTAACACTCTTAGCTGCACCAGATGTTGCTGTAGCTGTCTCTGTAGCTGCTACACCATTTGATGTAATCTTTAGATTTGCTGTATGGCCTTGTGCATCTGTTTCTGTTGTTGTATATGTTGCACCAACTGGAAGGTTAATAAATGCTAAAGACTGACCATGCTTTAACTTAAATGTAAATGCTGCACCTGCTGTTACATCAAAACTATGATCTGTTGCTGAAGCTCCTGTGATTCCATTTAGTGTTGGATCAACAGCTGCACCACCACTAACGATAATGGCTTTATATGTTCCATGTGTCGTTGTAGTTGTCAATGTTGCAGGATCATTTACTGTAAGTGTAAATGGGAAGTATGTTGCTGTGTTACCTGCACCACCACTAACCGTTTTACTAATCTCGAGAGCTGCAGAAGGATCAGTTGCACTACCTGTATGGGTACGGTTGAACTTATTTGTAAAGCCAAATCCACTTCCTTCCGCTGTATCTGTATCATTAACCTTAGTACCTACAGTTGCAGTTGTAGGATCATAAACACCTACAGAAATTGTCTGTACATAAACACCAGTATTCGCCGCATTATTTGCTACGATTACCTGAACGCGATATGTCATAGTACTGTAATCCATCTGTTCTGATACAGTCGCTGTATTTGTTAATGTAAAACCAGAAGCACTTTCTGTAACAGTATAAATATATTCACCAGCATGCGCGAATGTAACACTATCTAAGATATTTCCTGTCTTCTTGGATACAGTTTTAACACCACTTACATCAGTAGCTGTTGTACCTGTATCACCTGCCGTAAATGTGACTGTGCGATTTGGAATTGCAGGCATGTTTGTTGTTGTCGCATTCTCACCATCTACACTCACTGCGGTAAATTGGAACGTTGCTGTTCCTGCTGGAGTTGCTGTACCTGTTGGCATCTGGATATTCTTCCAAATACCTAGTGTTGCTGGATTTGCCTCTGTACCAGATGTAGTTGGAGGTGGAGGAGCAGCCATAACACCTCTTACATTGAGGGAAAGACACATTACACTTGCAACAGCACACGCAATGAGTTTTCCTCCTAAAGCTTTGATATTCTTAAATTGTTTCATTATCGTCTTCTCACTTTCATTATGATTTCGTGTGAAAATTTGTTGAATGTATTAAATTCCTCTACGTCTAAATACCATAACTACAGTTCCATATGTATCTTTAATTGGAACGCAGCCATATAAACGGCTATCCTTTGCCTGTTCTCTTGCATCTCCTAGTAAAAATACTTCATCCTTTGGTACGGTAAGTGGAAACGTAACTCCTGTTGTAAACTGCTCCGTCGATCCAAATGCATAGCTTTCTGCCTGTGGAATTCCGTTTAAAACAAGTCTTCCATCTTTGAAGTCAACCGTATCACCGGCCACCGCAACAACACGACGAACCACTAACTCACCATCTTGTCGAATGACAATCGCATCTTGTACTGCATACTCTTTATCGAGGCGATAAAACGCAACTAAATCTCCATCCTTAACAGAAGGACTCATGGACTCATCGTGTAGCGACAAACACCAAATACTGCAATATACGCAACCAAGCATATCAAAACGATTACCGAAACTTCATATACAATTCCAAGAACTGCACTCAACAAAGAAGACTTCTTTCCTACTTTTTGAGTTTCTTGTTGATGTTCTTTTGTATGATTTTGAAAGTTCATCTCGTCTTACCTCTAGTTGCCTTAGCTAAATTATTTCTTACAGAATGACTCATGATTCTTTCCCCAACGGATGCGGATAAAGATGTTTACTACCAAAAGAGCGATTACAACACACAATGCTATCCAAACACCAAATCCAACTTGGTGAAATTCTTGATTGGCAGTACTATTTTCTCTATCAGTATGCTCTTTGGTATTCGTTACCTTTGGATACATATTCTTTTCGATTCTATCGCTGATTTTTGCAATCAAGAAATTTCGGTCTGTTCTATCACCCGTAGCACAGGTTGATAAAACAAGCAATGTATCATCGAGTGTAATATCTTTATCTCTTATGTATACTGCATGTTCTTGCATTGCAGCTAAATAATCTTGCTTTGCACTTTCCGTTTCAGCAGGTGGCGCAAATAAACTCTTATCTGCAGCATCACCATGCAGTAATGCTACGATTTCAATTCCCTTCTTTTCACCATTGTAGTAAATTGTTCCATAACGATGACTATCAAAGAAACCCTTTGATTCATAGAGATCAATATCTCCAAACATCATCCCTTCTGCCATATGGTGACCATAGAAAAGGTTATTAAAAGCTACTAAATCTTTTGAAAAACGATAATCCAGAAAGATACTACCAGAAAGTGAATACTCACCCATTGGATCCCTATTCAGATACTTTGCGTTATCTTCGCCTACTACCAATGGATAATCAATATTTGTTCCATAAATGGTTAACCAAGCAAATACATCGCTGTTTATATTTTGTAATTCTTGAAATGAAACACTATGGTTCGCAGTTGGTCGATATACTTCATACTTCTCTGGTGATGCATTTGTATAAATTGTTTTAGAATCCCAGAGTGCATACGCTGCCACAAGCAGTGCCATGACAATCACTAGCATGAAGACCAGTTCTAAAATACGGTTGATAAACAACACGATTTTCGTTGCATTTTTTTCAATATTTCTGGTATCTTCATCTAACCAACTGCCCCCAAAGTAATTAATGATTATCCTAATGTACTTCTTCTATGTTTTTGACTCATTAAGAAGCCAAGTCCAGCAATCGCAAAGATTCCAACAAGGATATATGGAAGGTTAGATAGAACAATACCTGTAGGAGTAATTGCGGCCTTTGTATTTGTCATTACTAAATTATTTGCGGCTTCACCAATAATTGTAGAAGCTACTGTATTACTTGTTGTAGATGTTCCAGCAACACCATTTGCTGTCTGTACATAGCTTGCTGTATAGTTAGCTACTGCAGTTTCGCTTGCTGTATATGTAGAACCTACTGGCGCATCAAGTAATACTACTGATTGGTTATGCTTTAGTTTAACTGTGAATGCTGTACCAGGAGTAACTGTGAATACATGATCTGTACCAGCGCCTGTGATACCATTTGCTGCTGGGTCGATTGTAGCGTTATTTTCCATTACAACTGCCTTATATGTTGTAGGAGTTGTCGGAAGAGTAACTGCAGGCGCATTCACTGTAACTGTAAATGTAAAGTACTGTGTAAAGTCACCACCGTCACCAGCAACTACCTTCTTAATACGTAAGTTTGTATCATTTGTATCACCAGGGTTTGTGGAATCATTTAAATGTGTACGCACAAACTTATTCTCAAATGAGAAATCTGTTCCTTCTGCACCATCGTCATCACCAACTTTAGATCCAACGACTGCTACACTTGCTCCAGATGCTGGTGTGTAGTTATTAACAGAAATAGACTTAACATAAGTACCTGTACCAGCCGCATTATTCGCAACGATTACCTGTACATAATAAATCTTGTAGAATAAGCCATTTCTTCTGTTGTATCTGTATCGTTTGTTAATGTAAATCCAGAAGCAGCTTCCGTTACTGTGTAAATATATTCACCAGCGTGTGGGAATGTAATACCATCAACGATATTAACAGATTCTTTACTTACAGTCTTAACACCAGATGTTGTTGTTCCTGCATCAGCAGTTGTAAAGTTAATTGTTCTAGCTGGGATTGCAGGCATGTTTGTTGCTGTAGCTGTTTCGCCATCAACTGTTAATGCTGTGAAGTTGAATGTTGCAGCACCAGCAGGTGTGATAGTGCCCTCAGGCATTACAAGATGTTTGTTAATTGTAACGTGAGCAGGGTCTGCTTCCGTTCCACTTGCTGTAGGTGTAGCGGCAGATACCTTTAATGGGTTTGTTGTTAGTAATAAACCAGTCGCAACTACTAGTGAAGCCAATGTACTTAAAATTTTCTTGCCTTTCATATTATTATCCTTTCCCAAATTATATGGTTTTTAAAATTCTCTTCTACGAACAATCATAATGACTGTCCCATAGGTATTTTTGATATCAACAGTCCCATAAATACGTGAGTCTTTCGAGTTTTCTCTCGCATCACCTAATACAAATACTTTCCCCTCTGGAACTTGTATTGGAAACTCTATTCCCTTAAGGAACTGTTCACTCTTTTCATAGATTCCCGGTTCTCTTCTAGGAATCCCATTAATCACTAACATACCATTTTCAAAATCAACTTTATCTCCAGCCACCGCAACGACTCTGCGAACCTCTTTGGCTCCATCTACTTCTAAGACTATTAAATCTCGAGCTTCATAGTCTTTATCCAAACGATAGAACACAACAAGGTCTCCATCTTTTGCGGCCGGATACATCGAATTATCCGGTATCCGACACCATCCAAATAGGAAGCTGTAGATCAGTAGAATCCCTACTGCGATGATGAGGATTTCTGATGCCAGGGCTTGGACCTCCCACAGGAGGTTTGATTTCTGTTTGATCTTCTTGATATGCATCAACCTTCACCCCCTTAGGCACCATTCTACTTGCATAGATATCTCTATCCTCCGATAGATTCATTCTGTGATAACGACGCTTACGTACATAAACGCTATACGCCACAAGCATCAAGAATACGATTGCCCCAACACCAAGTAAGATAGACTTATTATTCATATGATGAATACCAGTAGGTACTGGGCTAAAGTTCATGATCTTGTAGTCAACCGCAATATCACTTCCATTTTCACCAAGTATCTTAGCGGCTATTACACGATCAGGATTAAAATAGAATCCACCATTATCCTTTTGTGTATAAATATCGCCACCTTCAGTTAACTGAATAATACTAACTCTAGTATTACTCAACAAATTCTTTATATTGATACGCTGACCATGTTTTAAAGTCACATATGCAACACCATTTTCATCAGTTGTAATTGTTCCGTTTGCAGGAGCTGGATGTCCGTTTGCAACTCCCGTAATTGTCTCTCCATCAAAATTATATGTTGCATTTTTTTAATCGGTCTAAAAAAATTCTGTCTAAGAATGTAAGTTTATATCTATAATTTTTGATTAACTGATGAATATTCTAAACTTTCATCAGATATTCTGGTAGAAAGCGAAAGATTATGATAAAAAAATTTGCTCATTTTGAATAGAAGCATTCATACTCTTCATGAAATATGGATATTGTACTAGGTCTAGCATTGACGGATCAGTTTTTGCATTCGGATCAGGCGAATAGCCAGTTTCAATGACCAAATCCCCAGTAAATCTATCAATCGTGACATTAATCTTCCACTTACCCTCAGGTTTCACATAGCCATCTGGTGTATATTCTTCTGTCAAATAATATTTACCTGCTGATACATTAGAGAAATATAACTGACCTTGCGCTCCAGATGTCGCACGTGCAACCATCTCACCTTCAGTACCATCATCATTAATCTTATTAATTCGGAAAATCGCACCGGCAACAGGATCAAGCGCAGCAAAATTATTTGGATGAGCATCGTTTGGATCAGTAAGTGGGTGATCCGGGTTGTCAACTGTATTGGACCAAGATCCATATTTATTGGTTGATTTAAATGTGTACAATTCCTGTTTCCAGTTTGCATATAGATTTATAACAACAGGAGGTGTCAAATATCCTACTGCTGGATTGTATAAACTACCATCCCATAAGTTTCTTACATATTGTCCCTCGTAAAAACTTGTACCATCTTCCGTCGTCCAACCCGCAAAAGTTGCATGTGTATTTGTAAAGCCATTATTTCTAACGGTATATCCAGCATCAACCATTACTTCATCATCGGCCATTGTTCCAGTAATAATACTTGTTGGTCCATTAGGATGATAGCGCACAATATATTTAGGAACCTTTTCCCACTGTAGATATAATGTAGTAACAGAATCTGGTACGGTTGATAATCCACCCGTTATCAATTGATTGAATGTGTATGTTACTCCCGTACCATCTGGTTCGGTATTCCAAACAAACGATGACGTATGATATGGATATGTTACTTCAGATAGTGATACACCGGAGATTCTCATATTCTCTCCAATCGCATAAATCTGAGTAAACGATGTTTCCTCGAGGCCTGGTGTAACAATTTTAAACTTTGCTCCATTCAAATCATATTTAACACGATAATTACTATCATTTCGCTGAACTCCAATATTGATAGTAATCTCTTTAGTGCCATCATAGCTTAAATAATATTCATCTGACGCAAATGTTTGAGGATGAATATTTGACTGATTATCACCTGGACCATATGGTGCATATACATAATACGAATAACCAGGGCTAGAGAGCTTTATCTTATAATTTCCTTCTTCATCATATGTAAGAGTACTTGTTCTTCCATTATTCCACACACTTTCTGTCGAAGATGTAAGTTTTATACCATCTTTAAAAACATCTGCATATATATTTGTTAATAACGGTAAATCTCCTGCATCATTGATACCATTCTTATTTACATCAATGAAAGCATTTGTTTTTATATTTAACCCTCTTCTTACGAACTGTTTTACATTTGATTCGGCAAAATTTGATAGCAATGCATTTAATTTAAATTGCGTAGAAAAACTGTTATTCGCTACTTTCCCAATATTTTCAGAATTTAGCTGATCATCTGGTAGTTCCATTCTAAATGTTGCGACCTGTTCTAACGAACCCGCTGCTAACGAAGGCTTTACAATTTTAAATGCTTTAACTTTCTTATAGTCATCCGTCGATAGACTGCTGTAATAGTATTGCCAGTTTGCAATACTATTGTATTCAGCAACTGTCATTCCTTCTCTCGGCTCGTCAAAAGATACATAAATAGATGCATTTGGAGCAGAGATATACTGAAGAATAGGAGATAACTCTGAATTTCTTGGATTTCCCTTGGAATCTACATCACCAACACGAGGGAGAAAATCAATAATAGTAACATCATCAATTTGACTGCCAGTATAATTTCCAACCGTAAGTTCATAATCTGCATATTTACTATTTCTAAAAATAGATTGTGAAGTTGTATTATATCCCGTCAGTTTAGTGAACACACCATTTGATGGAATGTAGTTAAATACTCTTGCTGACCCACTTGTTCCACGATTTGGTTCAATTGCCTCAGCAGATCTAAATGTTATTCCATTCTGCGTTTTTAATGTTACCAATGGTTCGAAACTTGTTCTTCCAGCGAACATCTTATCCGTAATTTTCACCTTTAGTCTTAGTGTTAAATTCCAATTTTGTCCGCGGCCCATAGATGCATGGCCAAGATCATATTTATCATTTTCTCTGCTTGCAATTATTTGACTCAATGACTTATCGCTATGAAAAGTTCCTGTATCATCAGTTAGCGTTTCACTACCCGGAACAATTTCCATCCCCTCCGGTAGATTTAAATTCAATGCTGCAGTTTGATATGTTTCTTCTCTTAAAGCTAAAGATGAAATTTTTTTACCTCTAAATCAATTATGTTATTAATATAATCTGCTCCTGAAAAAGCCAGTAATCTCTTTGAACTAGTAGCAAGAGAATTATTTGCATCAGAGAATCTAAAACCATCCGAATGGTTCGCTGATGGAGAAAATGTCGTTGTTCTTTTCACACTCTCAATAACATAGTGTAATCCAGTATACCACCAACTTTGACTAGTAAATAAATATTTAAATCTTTCACTTATATTTCGATCATTAAGTGTATTTCGAGGTGTTCTCTCCTCAACAACAATAGTACTTTTGCGAATCAAATTTGAGAGACATTTCTGCAAATCGTGGTGTATCTACATCTGGTACATCTTGGTTATAAGATGTATGGGTTATAGTCGCACTAAATGTTCCTAAAATATCTTCTGGATTTTGTCCACTAACCTTTCCGAAATCATACAAATAATATGCTCTTCCATAATAATCATAAAATGGCCCCCTTCGAGAATTTAAAATTTCAGTTGCATTTTTTTCGAAGTATCCATTTGTTCCTAGCGTTAGTGTTTCCCCTCCTGTTGCTAGTTCAAATCCAATTGGTATAGTTACCTTTAGAATTCCACCATTCATTGTGGTATCATTTGCACTATTAAATTTTTTAAATGTTGTGCCAAAAGTAAATACATCACCAACTATGCTTTTATATTGATTTCCACTTCCACTTTGTGAAGATACACCCTGTGATACTGCACGAATATCATTTATCGAATCACTTGTAGGTCTATAAAAGAATGCATAATCATAGATTGTATTATAAACTTGCCCATAACCAGGCGTATAACTACCACCAAACCCTCTTGCATAATCATATGATTCAAATGCATCTGTTGAATTTGTAGGCGCTGTATAGTTGAGTCTATTTATAAATACATACGGCAAATTATTATCCAGATTATTTTTTTGAACTTAAATACATATTTCACTTCAAATCCTTGTTGTGCAAGGGCAATCGGCGCACTGTAATTTTGATTCGATGGCTTTAATATTGTTTGGAATGATGAGCCTGCATTTGCAATTACTTTGACAGTCTTAAATGTATCTGTTATTGGATACGTATTGCTTGTCCCAACATTATATGTCACGTTATCTGCAATTACCGTTTCTGTTCCATCATCTTTGACACCAACAATTCGGAAGGTGCCGCTAAATGTTGTTGGTCTACTATCTGCATCAGGATTAATAACAACACTATCATATAGTAAGTTTTTTTATCTATTTCTTCATTGTATATCGTCAAACCTGCTGCAGGTTCTACATTCAAATTTGCTACAGGATTAGGATCATCTGTAGACAATAAACGTATTGCACTCATTTGTACATATGGTTTTGAATTCCACTCTACGTAATTATCAACATAGAAAGGATTGTGCACATATTTACCAGTCTGTTTTCTTGAAGTTTCTATATGATAGCTATAGTAGTATGGTTTAGCACGATAAACTATACTACTACTGGAATTTAGACTAAAGTTAGCAGCTGGATCATTATCGAACTGAAATTCACGTTTTAATGTAAAGTTATAATTTTGTCCAAGAATTGCACCTGGCAACTGTAAAGAGACTAAGTCTGCAGATCCTATTACGTCCCTTCCGTAATAAATACTGTATTTCCCAGCCCCGTCTTTCCAAGTGGTAGCATTTGCTATAGTTCTAGTGATTGTATGTGTGGCTGGATTATAGACTGCTCCTGAAGGGAGTTTTGATGTATCTACAACGGCTATGCTTGGTAAAGTATACGTATCAATAATCCGAGAAACTGAACGTATTCCAATTAAGTCTCCTTGCGAGTCTATAGCATCCTGATTAAATTGTACTATTGGTCCTAATGTTAACCCCGGAACATTGGCTAAGTCAGTGGTTAACGCTGTATTATCAGCATTAAATTGACGTGATCCAGGCTTAAATTCATAATAACCATCTCTTGCTAACCCGACTCCAATAGGATACTTTATTTTTAGTCTAGTTGTCTTATTGACTTCCTTAACAACATTCCCATTTAAATCCTTTATTTTCAGCGATACAGTATAGTTTGTACCATCCGGAACATTACCCGAACGGTCAAATTTAAAATTTAACGGAATACCAAATACTTTAGCGACTGATCCTGCTTCCAACTTATATGTCATCTTATAATTATTTGAATCTTCAGATAGTTGTGAATCCAATGACTGGTTAAAATCTGATATTTGTAGACGATATCTAGTATCTGTAGAATTTGGTCCATAGATTCCATCCTTCGGTAAAGAGATTTCAACTATAAAAGGTTCATCAACAGTAGATGTTCCGTTGATTGCCATGGTTATAACCGCCGAAACAGCTTGACCTGTATAATATTCATCTTTCAGATTCATATTTAATTCAGATATCATGCCTGCATATATTGGCACACTACGTCTTCTTCTTACTGATCTTGTAGTTTCTGCTTTGGCTATATGTAATTTTGTTACGAACTCTGCGTTATCAACTTTATGCCATGTTGTGCCATCATCAGTACTTACAGATACACCATATGTAATTGTGTAATCTAAATTACTATCATCTTTTGTTGGTGTGAATTGTTGATCACCATTTTGATATACATAGGAACCACCTTCTGGTGTTTCTATTTTATTAACAGTGATTGCGTACATCTCTTGATGGTCACTTGGACCTGATGCGTAGATGTTGTTCATGTCATAGAAGTTATAGTTTGTTCCTATGGAAATAGTCTTTTCATTTTCACCATGGAAAACAATATCATCTACTGTGATTTGTAAGTTTTCTTGATTATGTTCGTCTTCTGATTCTTCAGACGTTAATAGTTCTTCACTTTCAGTAGCTTGTTCCTCTTTCTCTGCTATCTTTACATGTACTTCGTATTTAGCATCTGGAACTTCTTGCCATGTCTTACCATCATCAATACTAGTTTCTGCTTGATATGTAATTACATACTCTTTGCCTACTTCTGATTCAGCAGGCATAAAAGTAGTATCGCCTTCGTGATATACAAAGTTTCCACCTTCTGGTGTTTTAACTTCTGACACAATCGCACGATATTTTGCACTATCGCCTTCTCGTGTTGCCTTTACTGTAACGATTGGCTTCTTCTTTTCTTGAGAAGCGTTTTCTGTTTCAGGAATGATTTCCTCTTCACCCGTATTTATTTCGTTTTCTTTCTTTATCTTTTGAGTGAAGGTAAATGGATTTCCTGCATGGATTGTAATGTCCTTCTTACCCTCAAAAGTTACAGTATCAAATACGCCTTCTTCTTTGGCTACTGCATCCTCCGCATAAATCGGTGTATATTTGATTGTTCCAAATACCATTAATGCCGCTAGCATAAACACCATTAATTTCTTGAACTGTTTCATTTCATTCCCTCCTTGGTGATGACGAATAGCAATTCGTTAAATTACACCAAACATCTTCCATATATTCGTTACTTACTATGTAGATTTAAAATGATATCTTTCGTTATTTCTTCTGATGTTAGTATTCTTATATTTGAACCATTTAGTAGAATATCTACCAAATCTAATAGAGGTGTTGCGTTTTTATCATTGATTCCAAACAAGACAATACTCTTTACAATCTTTTGTTCGCGGTCACCAAATACCAATGGTTTCTTCAGTATTAGTAATGACATGCAGTCATTGATGACCCCGTCCTTAGCGCCTGCATGTACAAATGCAAACTCAGGCACAATGACCATATATGTTCCTAGTTGCGATACTTCTTGTATTACACGTTCAACATATCTTTCTTCAATCAAATGGTCCCTTTAACAATGGCTTAGCTGCGATTTGTACAGCTTCTTGCCAATGATTACAACTTTCAACAATTTGAATATGATCTTCACGAATTAGATTTTTTATAGAGATATGTCTATCATCTCTTGTTGCCTTAAACTCTGATAAAAACTCCTTGCATAACTTCGCATATGATAATTGATAAACTCTAGATTGTATCTTGTCTAAATCATCAACATAAATCAGAGGATTGATATTGATCTGAGGAATATCTGTATCAATAGTTCCTCCTGCTGTTAATATCAAATCAACTTCGTTTGTTTGTTTTGCTTTGAATTCTTCTTTCGATATTGGACCCCACAGATTACAATCCGGGTAGGTTTTGTTTTAACCTGCTATATAAGATTGAACATGTTGTATTACTATAAGAACAAACAACCAAAATATTGACTGTTAATCGTACTTTTAAACTTGATTCATATGCACTAGCAACGTACATTGCGATATATGCGATTTCGTGGTCATCAAAATAATCTCCATACATTCTTCCACATTCCATCATCTGAACTTTTTGTATATTCAAAGATAAGTGGAATGGTAATTCTAATTTGTTCTAGTAAATCATTTTTTTGATTGGAATATGATTTTTTTCGTTCGATAGACAGCAACGCCCAAGTGTGCCATCAATCCTTCCATGAATTTTTCTCTTTCTTCACTTTTGAGTGGATGTAATATTTCCAACTTTTTCTGCCAAGAAAGTTGCGATTGATTTCGCTTCTGTTGAAACATCAAGCGATGAGTCGCTGTACTTAATCTTGGTACTCATCAAAAGGCTCACTATATATCGTTTCTCATAATGAGATAACGGCATTAAATCAAGCGTTTTATAGAATGATTTAAACATCGGAAATTCATCAATGGATCCTTCTTCTTTATATACATCGATTTCTTCGTTTAATTGTTTCCCTTTGGAGATACGATATAATCCATAACAAATCTCCATTTCAAGTACCGCTGTCTCAAAGAAGCGTATCTTCATACTGTTTTCCGCGTGATTGATAATTTGTTTTTGCGATTGTAATATTTGATTTATTGCAACAAAATTCTGTACAATTTAATATTTCTTGCGTTAATTTATTGTTTAGAATCAGATGATTAAACGCAAACCGAAAGTTAATTTCATCTCCAACGAGTAAAATACCTACCCCTTTTTCTTTCTTTATTGCAAGGTTTAGGGTCTTTTTACTTTTTGTTCGATTTTATCAAAATTATTGATAACCGTTTGCCTACTCACTCGTAAGCTATCTGCCAGTGAACTATACGTGCATGTTAATCCTTCTAGTAGTTTTAAAAATCGCGACGTTCTTTCTTTCCTCTGCTGAAATATCTTCCATTTCATGTATCGCTCGATAGACTTTTTGAATATCTTCTGCTTTCTTATCGACAATTTGGTAGCCTGTCCTTCGCGAATACGTTATCTGGATGTTATACTCACGCAAAAAATTACGCACACAATCGATGTCATACTGAACTGTTCTTGAACTAACATGGAATCTTTCTGCCAGTTCTTTTTATTTTTGATTGCATGATTCGTCTGCGTTAATATTTCAATTGTTTCAGACTGTCTTTTGTTCACTAAAAAAACATTGGCTACTCCTATCCACATAAATCATAGTTTTGATTATTTGCGTGCTCAATAACAAATGTTTTCGCGTAATCGCGCAAAAAAATTATGCTAGTAAATGTTAAATTATCATCAAAAAAATGTATGTTATTCTATGCTAATTTATTGTTGTTTAAAAAGTTTTACTTCAATTAACATCAGTAAAACTCATTTTTGTGATTCCATGCATATCTCTTTGATTATGTTTGTACACTACCTGTAGAAGGATATTAGTAACCAGTGTTTTGGTTACGATACGATTCAATTCTATTCCTCATTTTATATTTTTTTCAAATTATTTTTTTTATAATATCTAATAATTTATGCATATTTAGTGGCTTTTTTTCTTATATATGCATCAAAAAGCCACATAGCATATAAACTATGTGACCTTATCTTTATTCGCTGATTGTTTCTTCTGAAGTTGGTTCTAATGGTTCTTTCTCTGCATACTTGAGT
>BNJV01002387.1_pt1 | contig 23724 bp, 41 predicted proteins | sample 8540591 | NCBI WGS metagenome assembly BNJV01 (sample SAMD00202457, study PRJDB9452) | human saliva metagenome | host: Homo sapiens | reverse complement strand
CGATAAGTATGCCGTCGACTGGACCTACCGCTACTTCCCCGACAGCAAGGGTAATCCCGCCGAGGAAGCTCGCTATCTCAATGAGCTTATCGAGCATGCTGCTGATCCCGAGTACCGCTATGGCGTGCAGCAGGTCGGCGATTACCGCTACGACCCCTCTTCTATCGAGGAAGACCTGTCGAATGACCCCGTAGCTGCCAGCACCCTCGGGCTGAAGAACCTCAAGTACATCATCGCTCATCTGGGTGAGTGGTTCCCCACGCGACGAGGAAGCTCAGCATCGTGCTACGCTCTACGAAGGTATCTCCGATCAGGCCCTGCGCTACGTGTCGAATGTCTTCCTCAACGTCCACGGTATCTACCTCTATCAGACAAGCGAAGCCTCTGGCCTCCCTCGCTACAGGTCGTACCTAAGGCTCAGCAGAAAGGCTTCGGCTATGTGGCTCCTCGACCGGGCGCTCTCTATCGACAGCCTGCGCAACGATGCGCTTCGAGGCTACGATGGGTGATCTGGGAGGCTCGTCACCCTACGTCGTCGTCGGTGCGATGACGCGTGCTATGGCGATCCGCAATATCAACAACCTCTGCATGAGCTACTACCTCGACTCGACGTCTTACTCTCCTATGGGTATGCCGATGATGTCTATGCTCGTGTCTTTGCGAAGACCGAGGCTGGCCGCGAGGATCTCACTGCCGCAGAGAAGCATCTGCAGGGGCTCTACGTCCGCTACATCACCTCTTATGCGGAGGGCTTGTAGCGAAGACCACGAGCCGCTCTGCTCTGACGATCGCTGAGCTTACGGGCCTTGCCAAAGGCTGGTGAGCCTGTCCGTACTGAGGGGTATGAGCGATGAGGGAGTTCATCGCGCTCCTGCCTAAGCTCCGCGGCTCGCACTTCTGCTCGCTGGATCACGACCATTCGGATGGTCCGCTCACGAAGCTTGATGCTGTCGGTTACCTCAACTTCGGGAATAGCTACGGTGAGCCTGCTGACCTCTTCACCTCTGCGATCAACATGACGGGCGACCTCTGTCTGCCCCTGCGGTATCGCACTGAAGAGCTGCTGAAAGGCCCTCGCCTCTACGAAGGCGAAAAGCCTGCGCATGCTACCGACGCTCCTGCGCAAGCTCAGAAGATCACGAAGTAGGCCTCTCGACTGCTCCTTTACCTAAAGTCCTCCCCTCATCTCTCTTGAAGAGTGAGGGAGGACTTATTTCTATGAACTCGGCTAACTTTGTATCCATGAAACGTCTCTTCCTCTCCCTCTTGGCGTGCCTTATGTTTGCCTGTCTGGCCGAGGCGCAGCGCACGCACGACACCATCTATCTCAAGAATGGCTCGATCCTTTACGGCCAGATCATCGAGGAGCTCCCCGATACGCAGGTGAAGATTCGCCTCCGTGATGGCTCCCTCCTCATCTGCCCCTATTCCGACTTAGAGCGCATCGAGGTACTCCACAGGGGCGAGCTTCCTTCTATGAAAGAGCCACGTACGCCTTATCTCAACTGGCATCTGGATGCGGGGTACCTTTTTCGGCCCTTCTGAGCGCCAGCATATAGGGGCGTTCGTGAGCTATGGGGCTCGCTTCAGCCGAGCTCTCTTCCTGGGTCTCGGTTCCAGGCGTTATGTGTGATAGGGCTGAGTCGGCAGATCTGGTGATCCCCATCTATGGGCATCTGCGTGCTTACCTCCCTGTCCGTGGTCCGATCAAGCCCTTTGTAGACCTGCGTCCCGGCTGTGGCTTCACTCTGGTGAATAGAGTCTCAGGCTTCTACGGCTCGGCTGTGGTAGGGCTTGATCTCTGGCGCTTCACTTGTGGCGTCGGGGTCAGCACGGTGCGCAATTCCTCCAGTGGCGATCCTCTGCTCGACCGAGAGCCTATTCCCTTACAGAGCGACGGGCTTCACTCTGCGTATCGGTATGACCTTGGCGAGGAGGCGGACGAAAGCCCCCTATACAGACTCCCGCCTGATGAGCCTCAGCTCGTCAGGGGCGGGAAGTCTCTGTATAGGTCTACTCACTCCGCCGAAGAGCGGCTGGCACATCGCAAGATACCGCTGCTCTCCTATATAGGTAGAGACGTGGAGGAGTAGGCGAAGTCGTGCTTAGCTCGCGTGTATTTATTCGCGTCCCGTAGTGGAAGAGTTGGATCCACGTGCGTAGTCCTTAGATCTACGTACGTAGTCTTTAGGATTTGCGTGCGGGGATATAAAGACTTGGTACGTAGATAGGGGAGTTGGCGTAGTGGTGTAGAGGTTTTTCGGTGGGTGTTTGCACTTTCTCTGGTGCTGGGTGGCGGTTTTTCTGCGGATGCTTGGTGCTTGAACTACTGCTGGGTGGTGGGTGTTTTTATGAGGATATGACCAATCCTCTTGAGATGCTTTGTGCTTCTTTTTAGGGGACTTAGATGTCTGTTTTTTTGTGTGGATATGCTGTGTATTTATACAATAATAGATGGAAACTATACATAAGTGTGGGGATTTTTACGTTTCTTTGTTGGCGCTTTCACCCATCCGTCTGCTCTTGGAAGAGGCGGCGGACGCGAGATGAAGGAGTCACTTACTGTACGATTTACTTTATATAAAAGACAGAATGAATATTAGAAATCAGGTAGACGGACGTCTGCCTTATACAGCACCTTCTGCCGAACTATTTGCGCTCGCAGCTGCGAGTCCCAGCCTGCTGGTGAGCTTTAGCGCCAATATCGATGAAGAGTTTGATAATGATGTCATAACGGGCGGTATCCTTATTGATGAACCCAACCTCTAACATGGAGATGAAGCAAATGATGAAGAAACTATTCCTTGCAGCACAGCTGCTCTTAGATCTTGGTCTCACTTCGTGTGGACAGGAAGATGCCCCCATTACGCACCAGCGATCCACGACTGGTGATCGTATCACGCTTTCTGTGGATTTCGCTTCGGAGGCAGAGTCAGCTCTCGTGCGATGAACGTCAGCTCGGGTGGTAATGCTTTGATTCAATCCACTCAGATGTATGACTATGAATATGTGCGCTATCGCTTTGCTTCGGTGGGGACTTGAAGGCCGTCTTCTCGCAGGAGGCTACAGAGCCTGTGACCCTCGTCTTCTATCACGGCGGTAAGGCTTATCCTGTAGAGAGCCAGATCAGCCTCAAGAATGTCAACGGCCACTATCGCGGTGATATCGAGGCGATGCTCCCCGCAGCTCTCTCGGGGGTCACGCGCTCGGATATTCAGGTCGCGGGTGTCCTCAGGCGACAGAGTGTCGATGCTACGACGGGGAAGGTCACCGTCACGGCTCCCCCTGCCATCATCGAGGGGAGGAGATGCAGACGATGCCGATGTGCTTCTCTAAGACTGCTCTTAGCGCAAGCTCTACCCACCTGACGGGGCTGCGCTTCAAGTTCCTCGGTGTGCTGGTCGCGATGCCAGTCGCCGTGAAAGCTGAAGGGTCCGTATATCCAACCTCATTAAGGGTTGAGAACCAGGTCTTTACTCCCACGGTCTTTACCTTCGGCCCAGAGCGCTTCACGGAGTCTCAGGTAGAGGTAGATCTCTCTGCTGGTGGCCAGCCCACGCTGACACGTACAGCCAGCTCCACGTATGTACACCCTTGCGTGAGACCGAGGTGCGCTCTGGTGACCAGCCGAAGACGCATATCCTCTACGTCTTCCCCGTACCTGCCGCCAGCTATACATTCTATGTGCCTACGCTCTTTGGTACCTATTATCCAAAGGGCAATAAGGCTCTCCAAAAGGAGTTTGTTATTCCTCGTTCCGCTACCACGATGACAGATGTCTTCCCAATGGGGCAACGTCTCATGGTGTATGATATGACGATAGCTTTCTACAATGGCGATAACGGGCTGGGATACCAAAAGGGTGATAATCAGAAGACCGACTACTCCGTCTTCTCTGGACGTGATGTCGGGGAGAACGGCCGTAATGGCTGGTAGTCCTCCACTGCTTTAGCGCTTCCTTGCGCTCCATACATCCACCCTCAGATGTGCGATAGATGAGCACATCTGAGAATGAATCTTCTAAAGGGGTGGCTTGGTGATGGGGCTTGATGGGTGGCTTCACTATTAGAGCATGGTGCCATTCTGCTTCCTTCTGAATGTGGTGCCTCTCTATGCTACTAAGGGGTGTGCCGTGGATTTATACATTAATATACGAGATCAATATGCGAATGTGAATGTTTTTGCCGTTCTTTGTGCTTGGCTTCTCCACTTTTTGAGCTGCGGTTCCTAGAAATCCAGCACCGAGGGGTGAGATGGAACTAATCAACAAATGGTTTTTGGCTTTTAAACTAAACTGCATGAAGCTTTCTACTCCCTTGGCCGGACGTCTCCCCTACGAGGCGCCTTGTGCTGAACAATTTGATCTCACTACTGGAGGCGGGCACGATCTGCTGGTGATCTTCAGTACTATGTTCTCCGACGAGTTCGTCGATGACTTCTGGGGTACAGACCTTGTCGATGAGCCCTCTCTCTAACGTGATGACGTGTATGATGAAGAAGCTACTTCTGGCAGCTCAGCTGCTTTTGGCCCTTGCTCTCACTTCGTGTGGGAATGAAGATGCCCCCCTTGCTCGTCAGCATACCTCTGTAGCGACGACCTCTGGCGAGGCGTGTCACGCTCTCGGTGGGCTTTGATACCGGCGAGGGCTCTAAGGCCCGTGCGATGATGGCGTCCTCTGGCCTCTCGGACTTCATCCCTCAGGATGAGATGGGCAGCGATAGCTATGGCAGCTATCCATATCTGCGCTGGCGCCCTACGAAGAAAGAGTCCAGTAAGGCAGTCTTTACCGGTGAAGCTACAGAGCCTGTGACCCTGATTTTCTATCACGGATCGGCTGCATACCCTGTAGCTGCTCAGATCAAGATTAAGAATGTAGGGTGGTCGCTATCGTGGCGACATCGAGGCGGAGATCCCGCGGCTCTCTCGGGTGTCGCATGCTCATCTATCGAGGTCGCTGGTGTGCTCAGTGCTACGAGTGTCAATGCTACGACGGGGAAGGTTACGGTCTCGGCTCCCCCTGCTGTCCTTGAGGGCGAGGAGATGCAGAACCTCCCGATGTACTTCCCTAAGACGGCGCTTAGTCCCAGCTCGGACGTGATCTCTGGTATCCAGTTTAAGTTCCTTGGGGTGCTTGTCCTCATCCCTACCTACGCGACGAATACGACCTACGCTTTTTACGCCGGAGGTCTTTACCTTTCGGTCCTTCGCGCTTCTCGGAGTCTGAGGTAGAGGTGGATCTCTCCGCAGGTGGTGCTCCCAAGTTGACGCGCACGGCTAATTAGAGCCTATATACACCCCTTCGTGAGACAGTCATGGGGGTACCAAAGTGAGGGAGAAGATGCATGTCCTCTACGTCTATCCTATGGATCTGGGGGTGATCACGCCTGTCTTCCCTACGATCTATGGTACCTACTATCCTATGGTCGGCAATCAGTATGATAAGGCTCAGGCTAAGAAGTTTGTGATCCCTCGCCTGAGTAATCTCAATATTCAGCAGTTCCCTCAAGGAGGTCGCGCCGTCGTCTATGATATGTCGATGATCTACTTCAATGGGACGAATGGCAACGGCTCCTTTATCGGAGATAACTCGGGTACGGTCTACAGCGTCTTCTCGGGCCGAGCTGTGGACTTTAACCGCCGTCGAGGCTGGTAGTCTCCTCCTTGAGATAGGGCGACTTCGCCCATTCATCGCCACCCCATAGATGTGAATAAAGCGCATCTATGGGGTGCGTTTCTTATTGGTCTCTTGGTCGTTAGGCTTTATTTACTACCTTTGCTCGTGGAGTGCAACGGAGTTTTCTGATACTTCGTATATATCTGGAGGTGTAGGATGCCGTGGACTCTGCTGGGGCCACCGAATAAAGACGGTGCGCCCGCTATGTAATCACCCTATTTTCTCTCCATTTAGTTATTTGCTTATGGTTATTTCTACCTCTTTTCGCAAGCCTTACCAAGCCCCACGCTGCGGGCGCTATCCCCTCACTCCTTCGCAAGATCTCCTCGTCGCAGGTAGTGTCCAGAGAGGTCGTGGTCTCGAGTACGATGAGTATGACGAAGACGATCTGCCCTCGCTGGATCTCGGTGAGTGGTAGGTAATAAAGTATCAACATAGAGTGTGTGGCTCGCCCCCAAGGGCGAGTGTCTTGTGCTTCGTGCCCCTGTGAAGGTCCACGGAGTTATCCTAAGGAGTTGCCCTTGAGGTGCCGTATGGTGCCTTGGGGGCAATCCGTTTTTATGACCCTTCACTTGCCTACGATAGGAGGCGGGAGCCCTGCAGGGGAGGCCTGTAGCGTAGCGCTCTCGGGCGCTTTTCGTTATCTTTGTGTGAAGCAACCCTTTAGCAGATATGTTCTCATTCTCCATCAAAAAGATCGTCCAAGGGCAGGCGTTCCGTGTGCTCTTGGCCTTCGCTCTCCTGGCCTTCGTCATCATGCTCCTGGCGCCCCGTAATAGGAGCTTCCAGTATGCCTTCAGCGAAGGTAAGCCTTGGTCGTACGACCTCATCACGGCGCCGTACGACTTCCCCATCTACAAGTCCGCCGAGCAGCTGCGTATGGAGCAGGACAGCATCCGTCAGGAGACGCTGCCCGTGTACACGTACAATGCGGGCTCCTGCCTCGCAAGCTCAACCAGCTGCACGACGACTACGAGCGGAGCTTCAGCAAGAACGCTGCCACGTGAGTACTACAACTTCCTCAGGAAGAGCTGCGTCAGTACTATACTCGGGTATGGTGCGAGGCTACGGCACTCTCTTCGCTCAGGACGAGGGACATCTGGAGATCAACCTGCTCGGAGCGGACAATGTGCTCTCGCGTACGCCTATCACGACCTTCTATAGTCTGAAGGAAGTGTATGATATGATCTTCGCTCATGCGGAGAAAGCGGGGCTGCAGCGCTCGGAGCTGCAGAAGCTCAGCGTCGCCTCTTACCTCGAGGACAACGTGCGCTACGACAAGGAGTACACGGCGAAGGTGCTGGATGATGCCTTGTCCAGCCTCTCGGCTTCTACGGGCATGGTGCAGCAGGGCGAGCGTATCATCGACCGTGGGGAGATCGTCACACCCCATATCTATAATATCCTGCGCTCGTACAACGTCGAGGCAGGTCAATCGCCTCGGCGGAGATACCGCCTCGATCATCAACGTCGGGCTCTTCCTCTATCTGCTACTGCTCTTCTCGATCCTCGGCGTCTATATCCTCCTCTTCTGCCAGCCCTTCCTCCAGCAGCCGCGCAGATTTCGTGCTGCTCCTCACGCTGCTCTTTGCCTTCGTCGCGCTGACGGAGCTGCAGGCCCGCACGGAGTTCTTCCCCATCCAGGTGATCCCGTACGTGATGCTTCTCATCCTGCTGCGTGCGTTCTTCGGGAGCCATCTGGCGCTGAATACCTATCTCTTCACGATCCTTGCCTCAGCGTACTTCGTGCCTTCGGGCCGCTGGCCTTCATCTTCATCCAGCTCTCGGCGGGCTTCACGGCGCTCTTCTCACTGCAGAGCTTGACGTCGCGCGGGCAGATCATACGTGCCGCCTTCCTCGTCTTCCTCGTCTATATCGGCGCCTCGATGATCGTCGGTGGGGGCACGAAGGAGCTATCTCACGCGGCTACTGGATCCAGCTCTTCCTCTACGGGGTGAATCTGATCTTCCTGATGTTCTCCTATATCTTCGCCTTCATCGTCGAGCGTATCTTCGGCTACGTGTCGAGCGTGCGTCTGGTCGAGCTGAGTGATACGAATATGCCGCTGCTGCAGGGAGCTCTCGGAGATCGCACCGAGGGACCTTCCAGCACTCGTACCAAGTCTCTATCCTCGCTACGGCTGCCGCTACGAAGATCGGTGCAGATGCCCAGCTCATCCGTACAGGGCGCTCTACCACGATATTGGGAAGATGCTCCACCCTGAGTTCTTCACGGAGAATTCGGCTGCGAACAATCCCCCACAAGTACCTCACCTACCACGAGAGTGCGCGCTATCATCCGCCACGTCCTCGACGGGATCACGCTGGCGCAGAAGCACGAGTCTGCCCGACCCCGTCATTGAGTTCATCCGCACGCACCACGGGCGCAGCACCACCGCTACTTCTATAATTCGTATTCGAACGAGCATCCCGATGGGGTCGTGGGCCCAGAGCCCTTCACCTATCCGGGCCTAACCCCTACACCAAGGAGCAGGGGATCCTCATGCTCGCCGATGGCGTAGAGGCCGCCAGCCGCAGTCTCAGTGAGTATACAGAGGAGGGCATCCGCAGTCTCATCGCGAAGATCGTCGATGGTATCGTGTCCGAAGGGGCTGCTGAACGATACGCCGCTCACCTTCCACGATATACAGGAGATCAAGAAGTCTTCTACCTCAAGCTCAAGACGATGTACCACGCGCGCATCGCTTACCCCGATAAGAAGTAGTATGCACGACCCCATCTTCCTCGTCGGCTTTATGGGCTCGGGTAAGAGTACCATCGGGCGCCATCTGGCCGAAGCCCTCGGGTGGCGCTTCATCGATACGGATGTCTTCGTCGAGACGCGCTTCCGCCAGCGCATCACGGATATGTTCGCCGAGCACGGCGAAGCGGTCTTCCGTCGTCGTGAGCGTATGGCTATCGAGGAGCTGATGAGTATGCCCGATACCGTCTTTGCTACGGGAGGCGGGCTGCCCTGCTATACCGACACGATGGATCATCTCCTGCAGGGCGGGGCGTCATCTACCTGCGCTGCTCTACGCCCATCCTCGCTGCGCGCCTCGAGCTGTGCAAGCGCACGCGCCCGACGATACGCGACAAGAGTGGGGAAGAGCTCTTCGCCTTCGTGCAGGACACCCTCGCTGTGCGCGAGCCGATCTACAGCCGTGCCCACCGCATCTGCGAGATTGACCACGTGGATACCCCGCAGAAGGGAGCAGCTCTTTGCCCTCGAGCTGGCGAAGGAGCTTGCACGCTAAGCCCGCTAAGCATACCGCTACGCCCCACCAGCAGCACTTGTCTGTCGGTGGGGCGTGCTATATCGGCTCGCTTATGCGCTTCGCTCTGGTAGCGGGTCGTAGGGTAGTGGGGTAGAAGCAATAGTTGTTCGCAGGCAAAGCACTATCGGAGACTGTTGTGGGAGAGTCCTGTCCTCTATTTAGCGTGCTAAGGCATCGCACGCCCAGCTCCCCGATACACCTCTCCGAAGTGACACGCAAGCCCTTCGCTTCATCGCGCGTATTCCTCTTATTCAGCGGAGGAAAAGCATCGTTCTCGTGAAGAAAAAAAGCGCCTTCCCGTAGTGGTATTCTTCTATCTATGCACGTAGTCTTAAAGACCAGGTACGTCGGTCAAATATCCACGTACGTAGATATTAGAGCCACGTACGTAGTCCAAACTTATCTGCCACTCGTCCGCAACTTTTTATCTCTATGCGGAGCAACAATCTAATATAGGTCTGCGGGGCGATCCGTATTGGTCGACGCGCTGACCACTATAGGTTACTACTACGAACCTATAGTGGTTGACTCACGAACCACTATTGGTCGACTCGTGAACCACTATTGGTTTGCACCCCACACCAATAGTCGTTTGAGCGTAGACGAGTATTGGTTTCGGCCACCTCCCTATAGTACTTCATCTGCGAGGTGCTATAAATACTCGCCTCGCCTATCGCTGTGAGCGCATTGAGCGTGAGGACAAAGGTGCTCTCCAGAGTGGGGCATCTTGCCGAGGAAATCGCTTACGGCTGGTAGTCACTTCCTCGATCTGCCCTCGGCTTCTGAGGTGGTTGTCTTGTCGTTTTCTGCAGATTCGTTTGGAGGAAACGGAAATTAGAGTGTATCTTTGCTAGCGAAATCTTTAGAGAGTCCTCTCGAGAAGTGAATGGCTCCGTAGCTCAACTGAATAGAGCATCTGACTACGGATCAGAAGGTTACAGGTTTGAATCCTGTCGGGGTCACAACTGAGAGATGAGACGATACTACTAAAGGACGGAATGGCTCCGTAGCTCAACTGAATAGAGCATCTGACTACGGATCAGAAGGTTACAGGTTTGAATCCTGTCGGGGTCACCACAAGAAGAAGCGCCGTACTACCACGAGGTAGTACGGCGCTTTCGCTTTGAAGGCCCGCTCCACCTATGCGGTGGGGCGGGTCTTTTCGTATAGGTCGGGCAGGCAGATCTCCAGAGGTCGAGGACGTGCTCGAAAGCCTTCTGCCCACCGTAGTAGGGATCGGGGACGTGGTCGCGTGAGCTACGCTCGCTCACTCAGGGAGGAGGCTGACCTTGCGTGCCAGCTCTTCAGTGGGCGCCAGCTCAAGAGGCGCTCCCGATTCGCTTCGTCCATACCGATGATATGAGTCGAAGTGGAAGAAGTCCTCGTAGGGTGATGGGACAGGGGCGACTCTCGAGGGAGTAGCCCCGACGGGCAGCGTGGGCACGCATACGCCCGTCGGGAGCTCTGCTCGTGGTGAGCGATGAGGCCTGCGGAGTCGATCTCGTAGTCGCCTTCGGCGCCCTGACTCGCTACGTAGTGGCGGAAGAGTCCTTCGGCTGATGGGCTACGGCAGATGTTGCCGAGGGCAGACGAAGAGGACACGTACAGGGGCGGGGAGGGCTGTGGACTCACGTGGGGCATACTACTCGATGCTTAGGGTCGCCGAGGGGTGGCGCCCACCCTGGCCGACGATCGCCTCAGCGACGAAGCGGATGCGTGAGCCCGAGGTACCTGCGGGGAGCAGGGACTTCCTGAGGGATGGGGTTATTCTGGATGTTGTCGAAGTTGCCCGAAGCGACCTTCTGCCCATCGACGTAGATGCTGTAGGAGCGCACGTGGCCCGAGGCATCACGCTGCTGAGAGGGCGTGTAGATGAGCTTCTGGATGGGACGTGCGTCCTCGAAGAGCAGCTCGAGTGAAGTCTGCCCAACCGAGCGTGACCGTCGTGTAGCCGTTGCCGTCGAGCAGTGCCTTGCGGTCATCGGCGCCCAGCGAAAGGTGTCTGGATCTGTGTAGGCCGCGAAGCCGAGGCGCTTGGTCGTCTCAGGGCGGTCCTTGTTAGTCGACGTGGAGACGCGGGCGCGGATCGTAGCGTGGTCATCGCTGAGGGGTGAAGGGATCCTTATAGCGCTGCCAGCCCTTGGGGTGCTTGGTCTTAGCATCCTCGATGGCGTACTCGATGACGACGTCTGGCGTGACGGAGGTGATGTGTACCTTGTCGCTCTCGTCACGACGGATCTTGGGAGCCTCGCGAGCACCTCAGGGGTGAGATAAGCTGCGATCTCGGCGATACAGACGGGGCCACGTGCCTCCCTCGAAGGTGACGCGCAGGCTCTTCGTCTCTACAGGGAGCGAAGCGGATGATACGCTTGTAGCCGATGGTCGTCAGGGCTATCGGAGGTCGCTACGGGCTCGAAGACACGGGGCTCGTCTCCGTCTCGATGCGGAAGCGCTTGACACGCTGCCCGAGGGGCGATGTACTCCTGCAGGACGAGGGTATTGAGGCGCGTGGGGCGAGAGAAGCGAGTAGAAGAGGTAGCCGCTCGTCACGCCGTCAGCCTCGATAGCCCAGTAGGTCTTCGTCTTGCCGTCGTTGGAGAGGTTGGGGGCGAACTTCTTATCACCGCTACGGAGGTTTGATGCGGTGACAGCGGCGCCACGGAGCTTGTTGTCACGGAAGGCTTCCTTCAGATGGTCGTGCCAAGCGATGAGGCGCGTAGAGTCCTCAACGGGGATGCGGCCGTGTAGGTCGATGGGGCAGTTCAGGAGGAGGTTGGCATTGCGACCGACGCTCTGGTAATGAGAGGCGGACGAGGTTCGCCACGGAGCGGACCTGATGGTCTTCGCGGGGATGGTAGAACCATCCTGGGCGGATGCTCACGTCGACTTCGCCAGGGAGCCACTGCTTAGCGTCCTCCATACCCCACTGAGCTTCGGAGTAGTGCTTAGCCTTGTCCTCGTCGTACATGGCCCAGTTGGTCTCGCCAGCCCAGCCCCTGCTCGTTGCCGATCCAGCGGATCGTGGGCACGCTACCGCCGAAGATCATGATGTCCTTATTGTTCTTGCGGAGCATCTTGAGGGCAACCTCATAGCGGTAGTAGCTCTTGGGATCGATCTGACGCGTGGGTCTGCGCCGCCGTACCAGCCGTTACCGCCGTTGGCACCGTCCGAACCAGTATTCGAAGAGCTTGCCATACTGCGTCGTGAGCTCCTTGATCTGCTCGTGGAAGATCTTCTGATACTCGAGGCTGACCGTAGTACTGGCTATTGCGGTCCCATGGGGGAAGGTAGAGACCGAAGGGCAGGCCGTGCTTGCGGCACGACTCGCTGAGCTCGCGGACGAGGTCGCCATGCCCATCCTTCCAAGGGCTGTTCTTCACCGAGTACTCGGTGGTCTTCGTGGAGCCAGAGGCAGAAGCCGTCGTGGTGCTGGCGGTGAGGGATGACGCCCTTCATGCCGGCGCAGCGGTGTGCGCACCCACTGCTCGGTGTCGAGGGCGCTCGGGGGCGAAGGTCTTAGCAGGGGGTGTTGCCATAGCCCCACTCGAGGGTCGTTGAAGGTGTTGAGGCCGAAGTGCACGAGGCGTAAGTCTCCAGCTCCTGCCACTCGATCTGGGCGCGTGTAGGGGACGGGGTGGACTGGGGCGGGTGCTTTGCTCTGTGCCGTGCCCCCCAATGGGGAGGCTGAGGGCGAGGAGTAGCGATGCGATCCCAGCGGTTAGCTTCTTCATAAAGGGTAGGGATGGGTGGATTAGTATTTGTATTTGCGCTGATTCTCTGCACTGAGGAGTGCCGAGGGGCTCAGCTATCGTTTTGTCAAGTAGGGTGCTGAGGGGCAGTGACGAAGGCCGTACCGCTATTGAGGCAGGGGGATGTGGGTGAAGCTCTTGCCTCCTGCCTCGAGGAAGTCCGCACGGCCTGATCGTCGATCTCACTGGATCGTCTCCGGGCAGTCAGCAGACGAAGCCGGGGCAGACGACGGCGATGCGCTCGGCGCCTTCGCGGGCGAACTCCTTCACACGGCGTGCCATATACGGCTGGAGCCAGTCGTGGAAGCCCAAGCGGGACTGATAGACTAGCTCGACGCGCTCTGGCTCGAGGCCGAGGGTCCTCAGCGAGGTAGCGTCTCGTCTCCTCGCACTGCAGGCGGTAGCAGTCCTCCTCGCCGTGGCGCTCATGCCAAGTGCGGCGGTCAGCACAGTGGGCGGGTGGCCGTTGTGCTCACGGCACGCCTTCGGGATGTGAGAGGTGGTATGCCGTGCATCGAGATGATGAGGCGATCGAAGGGGCTCCGTGAGATACTCGCGGACGCTATCGGCTAAGGCCGTGCGGTAGGCCGTCTCCCCGTAGAAGGGCGCTTGCAGACGCAGGCGCATAGGGCGCAGACCGAGGCGGCGGATCTCCTCGAGGGCGAAGGCCACGGCGGTCTCATAGCTGCTGCGTGCATAGTGGGGGTAGAGCGGGACGATGACGATCTCCTCGATGTCGGGGAGGGCGGCTAAAGGCTTCAAAGGCTTCGCCCGTACCGAGGTGGCCATGCGCATCCCTACCGCCACGGGCTCACGGCGTAGCTCGGCGAGCTGCTGGGCTATCGAGGCGGAGTGGGAGATAAGTGGGAAGTTCTGCGCATCGGCATCCCATATCGTGCGGTAGTGCGCAGCGGACTTCGGCGCGCGACGGGGCACGACGAGGTGATGGACGAGGAAGTAGCGCAGCGGATGGCTGATCCCGATGATGCGGCGGTCCACGAGGGAAGGTGCGCAGGTGGTCGCGCACGTCAGGGGACGGACGAGGGGTCAGGGGCCTAAGTTCAGGAGGAGCGTGGCGCGCCCAGCGGGAGAACTCTGCTCCAAAGAGGCAGGGCGTGTCGTCCTCATCTCTTGGGGGCTGAGGGGAAAGACGTACTAAAGCTTCATCGCCTTCGGCGGTGTAGTCCTGGAAGAGGAAGTCATTGTGGGGAAGCGCTGCACGTGGATCTCACGGGCGCGGTCGTGAAGAGCTGCTTCAGCTCTTGATCCCCTCGCCCGTGCGGGCGGAGATGAAGCAGCAGCCCTGCTCACCGAGCTTCGCCATCCACGTCTGCTGGAGCTCTTCGGCTGATATTGCGACGGGTGCGCTCGCCGAGGTCGTCGGCATCACGCTCCTCGAAGGTGAGGCATCGATCTTGTAAAGACGAGGATCGTCGGCTGATCAATGCCAGCGTTGATCTCACGCAGCGTAGAGGAGACGACCTCGATATGCTCCTCGAAGTTGGGGTGGGCGATGTCCACCACGTGTAGGAGGAGGTCCGCCTCACGCACCTCGTCGAGCGTGCTCTTAAAGGACTCGATGAGCTCCGTGGGGAGCTTGCGGATGAAAGCCCACGGTGTCGGAGAGGAGGAAGGGGAGGTTGTGGACGATGACCTTGCGGACGGTCGTGTCGAGGCGTAGCGAAAAGCTTATTCTCAGCGAAGACCTCGCTCTTCGACAGCACGTTCATCAGCGTGGACTTGCCTACGTTGGTATAGCCGACAGAGTGCAACGCGTACGAGCTTGCCACGGTTCTTGCGCTGCATCGACATCTGGCGGTCGATGACCTTCAGCTCGGCCTTGAGGTGGGCGATACGGTCCTGGATGATACGGCGGTCGGTCTCGAGCTGCGTCTCCCCAGGGACCGCATCCCACACCCCCACGCTGGCGCTCAAGGTGCGTCCACAGGCGGGTCAGTCGGGGAGCATATGGCGATACTGAGCCAGCTCGACCTGCGTCTTGGCGTAGGCCGTGGTAGCTCGGGAGGCGAAGATATCCGGATGAGGCTCGTGCGGTCAAGGATCTTGACCTTCAGAGCCTGCTCAATGTTGCGAAGCTGCTTGGGGCTGAGCTCGTCGTCGAAAGATCACGATACCGATCTCATTCTCCTCGACGAAGAGGCGGATTTCCTCCAGCTGACCCTTGCCGACGAAGGTGACGGAGTGGGGCTGGTCGAGGCGCTGGGTGAAGCGACGTACGGCTCGCACACCAGCTGTGGAGGAGAGGAAGTCCAGCTCGTCGAGATATTCGCGAGCCTGCTCCTCGTTTTGGTTCTTAGTGATGAGCCCGACGAGGACCGCTTCCTCGCTCTTGGCTTCAGTGATGATAAACTCTCTCATACTCTACAAAAATACGATAATATATAAGGAGTTCGCCCAGCGTTACATCGCCGTGTCCGAAAGCTCGGTGCTGAGCGCTCTACGACCGCTCGCTCTTCACTCCCTGCCCTTATGCGGGTGACACCTCGCGAGAAGCGTATGCGCCTCCTTCCACGAGAAGGATCCTTCTCCATCACAAGAAAAAGGGCTATCTGAGCCGAGAAAAGCGTCAAATCATTGAAAATAGTTTGATCTACGTGCCTGGTCTTATCATCTACGTACGTGGACGATAGGGCTGTCGTGCGTAGACCTTAGATCCACGTACGAAGACAAAGAAATAGCTCGCTTGTTTCGAGCAGAGTAGCACTACGGATCGGGTGCTTTTGTGCCGGGTTCTCTGAGAGAACTCTTGTAGTGAAACGGACGGCGCCCGCACCGAGTCGATGGCTCGGTGCGGGCGCTGTGACTGGAGGTGGAGTAGGCGGTGGACCGCTTATCTCTTCTGGAGGTGGAAGATGAATCGCTTTCTATCGTCTGTGGGGTTGAAGGTCATCGTGCCAGCCTGCAGATCTACCGCCGCATCCGCCTCGAGCTGGTCAACGATGGCAAAGCTTGACTGTGGTCTTTTCGAGGGCTTTGACCTTCAAAGCCGGGGAAGTTAGGGCGGTTGAGGTGGACGACACCATTGCGATATACATAGCCCGTGGTCTGTGCATTTGTGGACGTGCGCTCTGTGCGGCGAGAGCTATTGCCGTTGCTGTCGTAGGTGTATTCCCCATAGGCCACCTTTACGTGTGCCTGTCCCTTGCGGAGGAAGGAGATGGTGACGTCAATCGTTGTGGTAGAGGTGCCAGAATAGCTTCTGAGGTTCTTGATGCTCCACACCGTGCCGGTGAGAGCGTCTGATTCGGGCTCTGAGGAGCAGGCCGTGAGACCGAGAATCGCTCCGAAGGCGAGGAGTAAAAGAGTGGTGAATCGCTTCATCTGTGGTTTACTATTATATATTGTCTGTGATCACAAAGATAGGGCGCTGCAAGCGAACGCCCGATGGACTACTCTTCTAACGCTTGATTATAAGGGAATTGCATATCGTGGGCGATTGTGTGAATTGTAAAAAAGAAGAGCGCGTGATCAGCACGAGTACCACGATAGAGAAAATCGGTTAACTTTGCATCGTCCTACTAACGCATAACTCGGCTTAATAGTATGAGTTAAATTATGAATCTCAAGTACTCGCTGCTGGTCTTAGCAGGGATCTCTTCCCTGGCCGCACAGGCTCAGACCTCGCAGCCCATCATGATCGAGCTCCCGCTCACCGTGTAGCTTTTCGCTCACGAGGCCAGGAGCTAACTACTTCATCTCGCTCGCCGGTGGTGTAGGGCGCCATGTTCCTCGAAGGAAACAACACGCCCAAGCTCACCGACCGTCTCTCTTGGACGGCAGCCCTCTCTCTCGGTAAGTGGCACAGCCCACTATGCTGCACGCCGTCTGAAGGTCGTCGGTGGTGAAGCTTACACGCACAGCAAGCTCAACTCTGCACTTCGTAACGACAACTACTTCGTCGGTGGTCACTACGACTTCATGTTCGATGTGGTGAACTTCTTCTCTACCTACAACTAACCGCGTATTCCACATCATTCTCCTTACGTAGGGGTAGGGTTATGAGTACAAGTTCAACCACACGGTAGCAGGTCTGCCCAACACGCACGCTGCTACGGCTAATGGTGGTCTCCAGCTGTCCTTCCACGTCGCTCCCGCGTCAACATCTTCGTCGCGGTGAAGCCCTACGTACAGCAGCTTCCACATCCGTAAGTCTTACGCTCCTGACTTCTCCAACGCACTCCGTCTGTCTGCTGTCGCAGGTCTGACCTTCAACGTTGGTCGTCAGGGCTTCGCTCCTATTGAGCCCTCGATCAGGCCGCATCGATGGTCTGCGGTCTCAGATCAACGCCCTGCGTGCTGAGAACGCTGAGCTCGCTAAGCGCCCCGAGCACTGCCCCGATGTAGGCTGTGGCTCCCGCTGCTAATGATCGCTTCGTGGCTGATAAGTCTATCCTCTTCGCACTTTTAGGGTAAGTCTGCTGTCAGCAACGACCAGCTCATCACCGTCTTCGACGCTGCTGAATTCGTCAACAAGGGCGAAGGGTGAACTCGTCGTCACGGGTTGTGTAGCTGAGAACGAAAGCCGCTTCGCAGGGCCTCGCCGAAAAGCGTGCTAGGGCTGTCGCTACCCTCCTGACGGAGAAGTACGGCGTATCAGCTGATAAGATCACCGTCGAGATGGAAGGAAGCTGGTGAGCTCCATATAGCGCTGACCACAGGGCTGGAACGCGTTGTGATCATTCGCTCTAAGTAATCACCTCTAGTCAAGACATTCAATTCTAATGAAGACGAAAATAATGACGCTTGCACTCTGCGCTCTTGCAGCCACGAGTGCCCTGCGAGACTCAGGAGCCCGCTCAGCAGCCTTCTCACAAGACTGCCTTCGTCAAGGATGGTGCGGCACACTGGTTCCTCGAACTCAGGGGACGCTGCTGCCCTCAGCCTCGGCGGTTACAACTACGACGTCAGGTTCGGCGATCGCGTTAGCTTCATCAACTAACCTCGCTATCGGTCGCTGGGTAACTCCCGCCTTCGGGATGCGCCTCAGCTCCAGGGTGGTAAGCTCTACGACTACGTGTTGAACCCTCTCGCTATGGGGGCATCATACCTCCCGTACGGACGTCATCTACGGCTCCGCTCGAGTATGACTTCATGCTTGGCGTCATCAACTAGCTTCTCTCCTACAGGAGAGATCGCTTCTTCCACCTCATTCCCTTCAGTCAGGGGTTGGTGTGGGCTACAAGCATCAGGCGGAAGTCCTTGGTGTCAAGGATAACAGCCACCGCTTCGGTCCTCAGGCTGACGCTGGTCTTCAGCTGAAGTTCCGCCTCGCTCGCTTCGTAGACTTCAACCTCGGTGAAGGTCACGGCTACCGACCTACGTCTCCCTCTGCGGGTGAAGCTCGTGTAGCTGGGTACGGCAAGCAAAACTTCAGCAACGCCAGCTTCATCGCTCAGGCTGGTGCTTCGCTCACCTTCCACCTCGGTCGCAAAGGAATTCGAAGCTATCGCGCCTAACGATCCCGCTCTCATCGCTGACCTCAACGGCCAGATCAACGCTCTCCGTGCTGAGAACGCTGAGCTCGCTAAGCGCCCTGTCAACTGCCCTGACGTAGCTGTCCCCGTAGCTGACTCTAAGGTCATCGGTAACGTGATCTACTTCCGTATCAACAGCGCTGTCGTCGGCAAAGAACCAGATGGTCAACGTCTACAGCATCGCCGAATACGCTAAAACAACACCGAGACGATCACGCTCGTTGGTTATGCTGACCGCCAGACTGGTAACCCTGCTTACAACCTCGCTCTCTCTAAGCGTCGTGCAGAAGCTGTCGCTGACATCCTCGTCAAGAAGTATGGCATCTCGCGATCGTCTGAAGATCGACTGGAAGGGTGACACGGTACAGCCTTACAACGAAAAACGTTTGGAACCGTATCGTCCTCATGAGCGCTGGTAATCTCGCTCATAGCTCCCTAAAGTGAGCCCTGTCGCTCACCACCCCAACGCCCGCCCTCGGCTGACCACAGCGTCACCGAGGGCGGGCTCTTATGTCGATCTGTGGGGGAGTGCCTCTGGGGTGGGGGAGTCGGCAGAGCCTTCTTCGCTGCCTGCTTGCTTGAGTTGGGGCAATGTCTTATCTTTGCACCGCATTCTCCCGCCCCTGCTGGGGTGGGCGAGTGATTAGGCTGTCTCGTGGTGTAATGGTAGCACAACAGGTTTTGGTTCTGTTTGTCAAGGTTCGAATCCTTGCGAGACAACAAGCCTCTTGGTAGTGTGATGAGAAATATGTATCTTTGCACCATCAAAAGGCAAACGGCCAAGTACGGTGTGGTAGTTCAGCTGGTTAGAATACCTGCCTGTCACGCAGGGGTCGCGGGTTCGAGTCCCGTCCATACCGCCAGAAGGGAGCTGTGTCCCCTTCTCCACGAGGAGGAGTGAGCACAGCTTCTCTTCCGAAAAGCCAAGCTCGGGATGTAGCGCAGTCCGGTTAGCGCACCTGCTTTGGGAGCAGGGGGTCCCAGGTTCGAATCCTGGTATCCCGACACAAGTAAGGAGGTCTGATGTAGAGCACTACGTCAGACCTCCTTCGTTTATATCATCTCCGAGAGGGTGGGCTTCAGCGCCGATGTCGTACCTTTACGCTGCGAGGCCGTCGCCTCCATCCCTCTCTCCCAATAGACTAATGAAGCAAGAATCACGTATGATCGCCAAGACACTGCAGGCCCTGGAGCCCGTCTTGGCACAAGAACTCGAGGCCCTCGGGGCTACCGATATCGAGCAGGGGCGCCGTATGGTCTCCTTCACAGGGGACAAGAAGGTGCTCTATCGTGCGAACTATCGTCTGCACGGCCCTGCGCATCCTCCTGCCTATCGCCTCCTTCCGTGCCAGTGACCCCGATGAGCTCTATCGTCAGCTCAAGCGTCTGGACTGGAGCGAGTGGATGCAGGCTGGTGACACCTTTGCCTTCGACACCGTCGTCTACTCAGAGACCTTCACCCACAGCAAGTACGTCGGCTACCGCGCTAAGGATGCCCTCGTCGACTTCTTTACCGAGCGTGGGGAGAAGCGCCCCATGGTACGTCTGGACAATCCCGACCGCCTCTTCCATATCCATATCTCGCACGACGAGGTGACGCTCGCACTCGAGTAGCTCGGGTGAGAGTCTGCATAAGCGTGGCTGGAGCAGCACAGACGAGGCTCCGCTGAGCGAAGTCCTCGCTGCTGGTATCCTACTGCTGGCTGGCTGGCAGGGTGAGACGGACTTCATCGACCCTATGTGTGGCTCAGGGACATTCCTCCTCGAGGCAGCCCTCATCGCCCGTGGTATCGCCCCGGGCTCCTTCCGCAAGAGCTTCGCCTTCCAGCGCTGGGCGGACTATGATCCCGCCCTCTTCGCTGATGTAGAGGCCGAGTGCCGTGAGCTGAAGCCCTTCGAGGCACCATATCTATGGCTCGGATAGCTCCATCGAAGCGGTGAAGGTGGCACGTCACAACGTCCGCACGGCAGGCCTTGCCGACCTCATCACCGTCAGTCATCGTGCTATGCAGGATTGCCCTGCTCCCGAGGCTCCCGCCCTCATCGTCACGAACCCGCCCTACGGTGAGCGTCTGCGTCTGCGCGATGGCGAGGAACTCTACCGTATGATCGGCGAGCGCCTCAAGCATAACTACGCAGGCTCGACAGCTTGGATCCTGGCCTACAAGCTCGAGCACTTCGATAAGATCGGTCTGCGCCATAGCGATCGCATCAAGATGCTCAACGGCTCGCTGGAGTGTGAGCTGCGTGCCTACACCCTCTTCGCTGGTAAGCGTGAGGACTTCAAGCGTGCTGGTGGCGAAGGCGAAAAGGAGCGTGCTCCTCGTGCTCCACGTCCCGAGCGTGAGCGTGGCCCTCGCTCCGAGAAGCCCCGTCGCTTCGACCGCCCACGCCGTGAGGATCGCCGTGAAGGAGGCCGTCGTGATGGCGATCGTCCGAGCTTCTCAGACCGTCCACGTCGTGAAGATCGCCGTGAAGGAGGCCGTCGTGATGGCGATCGTCCGAGCTTCTCAGACCGTCCACGTCGTGAAGATCGCCGTGAAGGAGGCCGTCCCGCGAAAAAAAATGAAGGGGGATTGTGGCCTAATGATCGCTTCCGCTACCGCGATGAAGAGGGACGTGAACGTCTTAGGAATAAGCGCTCTAAGCATATTCAGACCTTCTCGGGTGGTGGCGATGAGTAGCCACCGATAGCGGAGTTTGCAGCCGCCACTTGGGCCTGGCATTTGGTAGTATCAAATTTTGTTGTACCTTTGCAGTGCAAACAGGTCAGCCCAGGTGGCGGAATTGGTAGACGCGCTCGTTTCAGGTGCGAGTGTTCAAAAGACGTGCAGGTTCGATTCCTGTCCTGGGCACAGCCTTGACGCACAGCGTCCCTCAGTTTGCAAAGCTTCAAATACGCGGGTGGTGAAATTGGTAGACACGCTACTTTGAGGGGTAGTGCCGGTTCCGGCGTGTGAGTTCAAATCTCATCCCGCGTACAAAGAAAGAGTGAGACTCCTCGAGAAGTAATTCTTGAGGAGTCTCTTCGTTTATGCATACATGTCGATACGTACTACGATGATCGTCTATCCTAATGCAAAGCTCAATCTTGGGCTCTTCGTCACGGGGCGTCGCTCCGATAGCTATCACCTACTGGAGACCGCCTTTCTCCCTATACCGCTATGCGACACGCTGGAGCTCGAGCTCACTGATGCCGCTGAAGATGAACTCATCGTCACGGGTGGAGTGGAGACGGGAGCTCTTCAGGACAACCTCGTCCTACGAGCCGTACGCGCCCTGCGTCAGTTGCGCTCCTTCCACTCGCTACGCCTCCGCCTCACCAAGCAGATCCCCTCAGGAGCGGGCATGGGTGGCGGATCAGCAGACGCTTCCTTTACCTTAACTGCCATCAATGAGCTCTGCTCGCTCGGCCTTTCTACCGAGGAGCTGGAGGCCATCGCCCTCACGCTCGGCGCCGACTGCCCCATCTTCGTGCGCAATCAGCCTGCCGTAGGGCGAGGTATCGGCGAAGTGCTTACGCCCCTTGCTCTCGATCTCAAGGGCTATCACCTCACCATCGTCAAGCCCCCCATCCATATCTCTACGGCAGAGGCCTTCCGTGGCCTTCTTCCGCTCAAGCCTGCAGAGGCCCCCATTGAGGAGCTTGTTGCTCGCCCCGTAGCGGAGTGGCGTGACTGCCTCTTCAATGACTTGAGCCAAGCCTCTTCCCTCATCATCCCGTCCTCTCGGAGATCAAGGACGAGCTCTATGCCTTGGGCGCAGACTTTGCCCTAATGACGGGCTCGGGTGCAGCGCTCTACGCCCTGTCACGTCAGCTCCTCCAGCTTGACTCCCTCCGCCGTGCGGACTACTTCCTCTACGAGGGGAAGCTTTAACGACCCTTTACCAAGACCTTCCTTATGACTTCTACATCCATTCCCCAGCTCCTCGTGGCAGCTGGCTCGTCGGGCAGTGGCAAGACGACCTTCACGCTCGGTCTACTGCGTGCACTCAAGCGTCGTGGCCTCGCCGTGCAGAGCTTCAAGTGCGGCCCCGACTATATCGACCCAAAGTTCCACCAACTCTCCAGCGGTCGCCCCTCTATCAATCTCGACCTTTTCATGATGAGCCCCGAGCATGTGCGCGCTGTCTATGCACGCCACTCGCAGGAGGCTGATGCCGTCGTCCTCGAGGGGGTGATGGGGCTGTATGATGGCTATGTGCGTATGCATGGCTCGTCGGCCGAGGTCGCTAAGACCGTAGGCATCCCGACGGTACTGCTTGTCGATGCACGCTCGTCCGCCTATTCCGTCGGGGCGCTCCTCTACGGCTTCAAGCACTTCCGCCAGGATACGGAGGTCGTCGGGGTGGTCTTCAACCGCGTGGCGTCGGAGAATCACTACCGCTTCCTGCGTGAGGCTGCCGAAGATGCTGGGGTCATTCCCCTCGGCTATATCCCGAAGACAAAGCTCCTCGAAGTGCCATCGCGCCACCTTGGGCTCTCGCTTCCGTGAGCTGCAGGAGCTGGATGCGCTCCCCCGAAGATGTGGCAGCGCTCACCCGAGAAGCACGTCGATGTGGATCGCCTGCTCGGGGCTTGTATGCGCCCTCGTCCCGCCCTTCCTACGGAGGAGGCCGTGCCTACGTCCGCCCCTGGGCGCAAGATTGCCGTTGCCCGTGACAAGCGTTCAACTTCATCTACGAGGAGAATATCCGTGCACTCGCTGCACAGGGCGAAGTATCCTTCTTCTCTCCGCTCAAGGATGAGGCGCTTCCCGAGTGTGACCTCCTCTACCTGCCTGGTGGCTATCCGGAGTTCTACCTCAGCGAGCTGGCCGCTGCTGAGCGCTCGCGCAGCTCTATCACTGCCTATGCCGCTGCTGGCGGGCGTGTCTTAGCCGAATGTGGGGGATGATGTACCTCTGTCGTGCTATCCGCGATGAGGAGGGAAGGCCTACCCGATGTGTGGTGTGCTGGATCAAGAGGCTACGATGGAGGGCATGCGTCTGCGCTTAGGTTACCGCAAGCTCCGTCTTGGGGGACGCGAATACCGTGGGCATGAGTTCCACTACTCGTCCATCGTACCTCAGGAGGTCGGCGAAGAGACGGTCGGCGAGCAGCTGACAGCACGTGACGAAGTCGCACCGACGCTCCTTTATCGCCGTGGCAATGTGCTGGCGGGCTATACCCACCTCTACTTCGCTGAGCAAGATCCCTTCGCGCTCTTCTCCTAAGTTTTCCATCCCTTTTACGGCTCCCCTTCGCTTGCTTCTCTACGGGGAGGTGGTGCGAACCTATATTGGTCGGCGGGTGAACCAATATAGGTCGGACTTCGAACCAATATAGGTTGATACCCTGAACCTATATAGCTTCACCCGCCGACCAATATAGGTTCATATCACTACCCTCTAATAGGGAGCGCATGTGACTTCCGATAGAGGGAGAGATCCCTCGTTATTCCTACGCCAGTAGCGGCCTTAGCCGCTACTGGCGTTCGTGTCTATGGGAGCTTGTCGGGTGGTGGAAGCGTGCTCGGAGGGTGAGC
>BNJV01000693.1_pt1 | contig 23804 bp, 37 predicted proteins | sample 8540591 | NCBI WGS metagenome assembly BNJV01 (sample SAMD00202457, study PRJDB9452) | human saliva metagenome | host: Homo sapiens | reverse complement strand
TGCCCCAAAAAAAGTGAAATTGGAAAAAGTAAAAGATTTGCTTTTTGTAAGATAGGTTATTTACATAAATTATATTATGTAAAAACACAATCACTAAATATACTATTAGAAAACCGATTCTCTGTGTTGAGATCGGCTTTTTTTATTGTTTTTCATGATAGATTATTGTATAATAAGAAAAAAAGGAGAAAAGCCCAAATGAATAATTCTAGCATTAAAAAAATGTCATAAAAGGTTACTGATCGTTTTGTCACTCGTAATTATCACAGCAGGAGGTGTTTTTTTATGTTTAGTTTGTTTGGGAAGTCTCAAGAAGAGCGTCGGAATAGAGAGTACGAAATTAGTTTGGTAAACGCCTTAAAGAATTCCTATGAAGGGATTGAGGAGATTAAAAATTTTCAATCCAGAATACACAAGCCCTCCAGGTTCGTGGTCTTGTGATATTTCAGTACAGTTCAATGATAGTCAAACTATTACTTATGGAATTAATCACAGATTAACCTATAAAGAAAACCGTGATGGTCTTATGAAAGGGAATACTAATGAAGAAATTGATCAACAATGGTCGATACTTCAAAAAAACACATTGGTAAAAACAGAATCTACAATATTAGTACAATATTCAAAATGGTGAAACAGGAGAGCAATAATGATATTTAATTATACAGATAATCAACTTAATGAATTAAACCATTGGAAGAATGTATATAGTGTCAAAGCTGAATATGCTGAGAGGAATAAAAATAACAATGAGTAAAGACAGATTAAGAAAAAAAGCTATAAACCATTATTCATTTTACTACTCGCAACTATCACAGCAGGAGGTGTTTTTTTATGTTTAGTATGTTAGGGAAGCATCAAGAGGAGCGTCGAAATAGAGAGTATGAAGTCAGTTTGGTAAACGCCTTAAAGAATTCCTATCAAGGGATTGAGGAGATTAAAATTTCAATCCAGCATACACAAGTCCTCCAGGTTCATGGTCTTGTGATGTAGAAAATCAAATTTAAAGATGAAAGAACTCTTTCATATGGAATTAATCATCATTTAAACTATAAAACCAATTATAGTGGACGTCAAAAAACAAACGAAGATTGGCAGTATTTAGAAACTCATAAAGGGAAAAACAACATCTTTAGTTACTATTTATTATTCGGATAAAGAAAAAAAGGAGTACAGTAGTGGTTTTCACTTATACAGATAATCAACTTAATGAGTTAAATCAAGGGAAAAAAATGTTTATAGTTCCAATCCAGAATACGCCAAGCGAAAGGGTTACAAAATTGTTACTCCTTCGCCTAAAAATAAAGGTGAAACCAACACCATAACTACCTTAGATTGTCAAGATTTCCGTGTTGTTGCCACTAAGTCTGACATTGAAACAGGTTTTGATGAGCTGGCAGTTGCACCTATTGTCAACGGCGAATCAGATTACAAAAAAATGTAGCCGTGATTGTCATGGGAACAGTTCCTGGGAGTACTGCTGAGATTGATAAATCTGAAACAACTTTTTTTCTTATTATAGTGTAATATAGACTAATCTTATAGTGTAATAAGAAAAAGGAGAATAGCTTAAAATGAATAATTCTAGCATTAAAAAGTCATAAAAGGTTACTAATCGTTTTGTCACTCGTAGCCATCACAGCAGGAGGTGTTTTTTTGTGTTTAGTATGTTAGGAAAAATCTCAAGAAGAACGTCGGAATAGAGAGTATGAAGTTAGTTTGGTTGAAACTTTAAAAAGATAGTTATGAGGGTATTGAAGAAATTAGATTTTCTAATCGCAAACTACACAAATCCGCCAGGAAGTTGGACTTGCGTAGTTGAACTATATTTTTAATGAGAGAAGCATAAAAATATAAAAATAAATTATTCAAAAAAATGATAAACGAATTTCTGATGTATCTTTAGAGAGAGAATAGAAAAGAGGACCGAGAATTTTTAAATAATCACTTGGGTAAGACAAGTAAACTCACAAAAAGTTATTTATTCAGATGGTTCAGAAAGAGAATACTAATGGTATACACTTATACTGATAAACAACTCACTGAATTAAACCATGGGAAGAATGTAAATAGTGTTAATGCTGAATATGCTGAGAAAAAGAGGAAATGATAATGAGTAAAGACAGATTGAGAAAAAGCTATAAACCATTATTCATAGTTTTACTACTCGCAACAATCACAGCAGGAGGTGTTTTTATGTTTAGTATGATAGGGAAATCTCAAGAAGAACGTCGAAATAGAGAGTATGAAGTAAGTCTGGTGAATGCCTTAAAGAATTCCTATGAAGGGATTGAGGAGATTAAAATTTCCAATCCAGCATACACAAGCCCTCCAGGTTCATGGTCTTGTGATGTAGAAATTAAGTTTAAAGATGAAAAAAAAATTAAGTACGGTATTGGATATTCTCTAGACACTGAAGAAATAACAGATGCTTCATTGGAATGGGAAAAATAGAGTGAAAGATAGACAATTTTTTTAAATGAGAACAAAGGTAAAACTGCTTCAAAAAAATTAGGGTAACTTATTCTAATAATGATGAAGGAGAGCAATAATGTCATTTAGTTATACAGATAAACAGCTTAATAATTTAAATGGAGATACTGCAGTTTACAGTGTGAATTCTGAGTTTGCTATGAGAAAACATAAGAAGCTTGTTGTTAATAAATCTGATTCTAAATTAGCTAGTTACGAAACCAACACCATAACCACCTCCGATGGACAAGAATTCCGTGTTGTTGCGACTAAGTCTCACAAAGGAACTGGTTTTGATGGACTTGTTTTTAGATGCATTTTTCTCTATTCTAGTGTTATTTATCTTTAAATTATAGTAGAATGAAGAAAAGGAGAAGATCTTAAATGAATAATTCCAGCAATAAAAAAATCCATAAAAAGGCTACTAACCGTTTTGTCACTCGTAATTATCACAGCAGGAAGTGTTTTTGTGTTTACTATGTCAGGGAAATCTCAAGAAGAACGTCGGAATAGAGAGTATGAAGTAAGTTTGGTGAATGCCTTAAAGAATTCGTACCAAGGGATTAAGGAGATTAAAATTTCCAATCCAGAATACACAAATCCTCCAGGTTCGTGGTCCTGTGATGTAGAAATCAAATTTAATGATGAAAGAAAAAAATTAACTATAGGATAGGTCATGGACTTCATGATAAAAAGAATTATCAAGGATCATTGACCAATGAGAAAAAGGCAATTCCTTAACAATTACAAAGGTGAGACTGACTTAAAAGTAATTGTTACATATTCAGATAATAGCACAGGAGAACAATGATGACATTTTCCTATACTGATGAGCAGTTAAACAATTTGAATCGGGATTATGCTGTTTATAACGTGAACGAAGAGTATTCCAGGAGAAAAGCTTAAATGAACAATTCCCGCAATAAAAAAAGTCATAAAAGACTACTAATCGTTTTGTTACTCGTAGCCATCACAACAGGAGGTGTTTTTTTATGTTTAGTATGTTAGGGAAATCTCAAGAAGAGCGTCGGAATAGAGAGTATGAAGTGAGTTTGGTGAATGCTTTAAAGAATTCCTACCAAGGGATTGAGGAGGTACATATAACCGACCCTTCGTATGTATCAATTCCGTCTGATGCTTGGGGTGCAAAGGTTAAAATAATTTTCTCTGACAGCAAACAACTAAGTTATATAATCGCATTTAATAAACAAAAATAACGAAATAAGAAGTAGAGATTTTCAAAATAGTTCTCGAAAAGATGATAATCAATATTTGATAAACCATCATGGAATTACAGAAAAAAATGTAAAAGTGATTTATTCAAATGGTGACACAGGAGAGCAATAATGGCATTTAATTATACTGATAAACAACTCACTGAATTAAACCATGGGAAGTGTCAATGCTGAGTATGCTGAGAAAAAGAGGAAATGATAATGAATAAAGACAGATTAAGAAAAAAAGCTATAAACCATTATTCATAGTTTTACTACTCGCAACAATCACAGCAGGAGGTGTTTTTGTGTTTACTATGTCAAGGAAATCTCAAGAAGAACGTCGGAATAGAGAGTATGAAGTGAGTCTGGTCAATGCCTTAAAGAATTCATATGAAGGGATTGAGGAGATAACAATTACGAACCCCTCGTACAGCTCAATTCCTTCAGAGGCTTGGGGGGGCTGATGTGAAACTAAAAATTTTTTTGATGGAACATCTAAGGAACATGTTTTAGCTTTTGATATAAACTCGAATAAAATTAGGATCGGTGTATATAATAACGAAGATGAAGAATTTCAACATTTTCTAAATTCTAGACGAGGTTCTACTAAGTCAAAAGTTAAAGTTAAATATTCGAATGGTTCAGAAGGGAGCTATGATGAGTATTATACTGATGAAGAATATCAAAGCGCATTGAAACAAATGTATCGGATGATGGAACGAAACCGAATCCTTGCAGAAGCTAAGTTAGCCATTACAGCAAAAAAATCAATTAAAAGATAATTTTTAAAAAAAGAAGCTAAAAAGATAGCTACAGAAACCAAATCAACCATTACAAGCATAAATAGCCAAATGGACACTGCAATTCAAGGTAAAGTTCGCAAGAGTCTTGAAACAAAGATTCCTAACATGTTGCTCAAGTATGATGAAATATAGAAAATACTCTAAAGAATTTTTTTGTTACCTTTTTAAAAACTAAAAATTTATGTACAATTGACTTAACGTGAGCTAAACTATTGATACAACTGAATTAGAAGCATAAAGTACATTCTTTAAGGAGTGTACTTTATTTTTATTTTGTACATTATTTTGAAGTGTTATTTTGTATATTTTCTAGTTCATAACATCATCTGATTTAAGGAATTGATTTGTGCATTTTTTTACTCAAGTAACAGCAGAAGAAGTAGTGGTTCAATTGTACATTTTTTTGCTACTCATTTAAGGTCTTATTGATAGTAAGATATAGATTTTTTTACTCGTGGTGCTAGTTAATCTCAAAAGTATCTCAGATTATAAGTCAGTACAATTTGCTCCATTCTCAACTGAAGAATATGACGAGCTACTTGAGCAATCAAAAAAATCCCTATAAAGGGATTTTTATACCTATAATACCTTGTGCAAAAACAGTCGTATATATCAAAAATCAGAGTCATGTTACCTACTATTAGACCAAAAAGTCGCAAGCAAGGTCTTTGCTGTACCCGGCTTAAAAATCTGCACTAATCAAATATGGCCAAAAAGCATACCATTGGGAAAATGGCTATTAACACGCATACATAGGTAGGAAAGCTTGTCCAAAGAAAGCGTGTCGTCTCTAACCAGTGACCCCATGAAGGTATCACTATTTTGCTTATAGTGAAAAGTATGCATATAAGGTGGACCACTAGAAGATAAATAGCATACTTTGTCTTACTTAGTACTTTTTTTCTTTTTCATTTTGCCTAATTATCCCTGAAAAATTCTTCTATCGCTCTGCTCGCAATATTAGAACTAAAAATTAAAATGAACTATATCATTATTCGAATCAAGGTCTAAATTCATAAAGTAATGATTCCAAAAGAATTCATTGTTACCTGCGCCCCACTGCACGCCATAATGACTCAAATATTCATCTCTTGGCTCGCTTGGAGTCAGCCATATTTTTTTCCCAAATACTTTCGTGAACTCGTTTTCGTCAAGCTTCTTTAGCAAATCTATACCATCTATATTATATGAGATTCCATATTTTTGGGCAACAGCTGTGCACTCAGAATCAAAGCAAACCTGCGTAACTACACAGTCCTTCAGCTCCGTATTCTTTCTCTTATCTCCGTAAACACCTATACATCCGAGAACTACATTCTTCTTTACAAGAAGATAGGTAGATCGCGTAACTGCTGAGTCATATGACTTAAAGCCGTTTGGTGCGCTAACCCCAGCTCCTTGGTATTTAGTATAGCTTCCCGTTGTCAAAAGCTCATCATAATTAGGATAATCATGTCTACCATTTGACACATAGATTTCAAACCCCTGGTCTATCAAATCCGAAATCTTAGTCTCTGTAAGATGAATTTCAGTTCCGTCAATTTTAAGTGGAGGTGCGTTATCAGGTAAACCTATCAGTATGTATGCGAACATCAAAAATACAAATACCATAAGCACTGCAACGATACCTATCCAAGATTTCCCGGTTCTCCTTCGTGCATTGAAAAGCGCCATTATAGAAGGCGTGATTATAGCAGCACCAATTGGCGCCGCCCCACCATGACGAAACATGCCCATGACCTTAAAGGCAATTACAGCGCTAATTAGTATTAAAACTATGTGCACTGCATACTCTCCTACGCTTAGCTTACTCGTCCTAGTCTGATTATTTGCTGGGGCATCGTACACTGGAACACCGTTCTCAAAGGTGTTCTTCATTCTATAACGCAGCCAAAACAATATTCCAATAAACACAAATGCCAAGAAAACTAGCATTCCGATAAAAACTAATCTTTCCATCTGTAACCTTTTTTCTGACCTAATTATCGTCCATCAAAATTCATATCTAGTCTACCACATTTTGAAATTGTTTTACAATATTTACACACTTGTGCACGAATCAAAAAGTTTTAAAAAGGATTTAACGACTTAGCAACAACTCAACAAAGTCTAATGAATGAGTGGGATTATCTAAATAACTTCTTGATAGCAAGTCCAACTGAAATTACAGAGTTAAGTAATATGTCTGTATGGTGGATATGTCAAAAAAACCTTAATCATCGTTATAAAATTCAAGTTAAAGAAAGAATGGCGTACAGAAAACGAAATAAAAAAGGGGGTCGATTTGCAAAGGTTACAGAAGAAAGCAAGAACATTTTATAAAGTTTAAAAAAGATATAAAAAAATAAAAACACTTTAAGTAATATAAAGTGTTCTTATTTTTGTTAAAATGTACATTTGAAAAGTTTTTAGTTTTCACTTAAATAAAAGTACATATTACAGTAGATGAATAACTTTTAAAATTTCCAGTATTCACTTAAATAAAGTACATAATTAAGAATAATTAGCTCTAAAAAAATTTTTTTGGTTATGTCTTTTTAAGTTATCTATTCCTAAAAAAACTAAAAAGTTTATGTACAATTGACTTAACTAGAGCTAAACCATTGATACAACTGAATTAGAAGCATAAAGTACATTCTTTAAAAAAAGTGTACTTTATTTTTTTATTTTTGTACATTATTCTGGAGTGGTATTTTGTATGTTTTCTAGTTCATAACATCATCTGATTTAAGGGATTATTTTTGTACATTTTTACTCTAATAAGTGCAGAAGAAGTGGTGGTTCAATTGTACATTTTTTTAAAAACTTATTTATGTTCCTACTTAACACAAGATATAGATTTTTTTATTTTGTTGATGGTATAATTAATGATAGATGATGCGCTATTTCTAAACGTAAAATACAAGATTTTCTAATTTATTTTCTTTTAGACTAGAAGATTATTGCAATAAATACTATGTATAAACTATTAAAAAGGTAGGAGCTATAATGGCCGATAAATTTGGACAGTTTTTTAAAGATACACTAAAAGAAATTCTCGTAGAACATGTAAAAGAATTAAAAAATCAATCTGAAATTGATAAATTTTATGAAAAATATGAAAAGGCTGATTTTTCAGGATTATATCTAGAAATGATTAATGACACTTCAAATCAAATGGTAAGAGATGCTAAGATGATAATGCATGAGAATACGTTACTGTTTAGAGGAGAGGAAACAGAAATAATTGCAAGAATAGAGCAAAAGTGGTCTAATGCGTTTGCTACATCTGAGACCATGTATATGATGGTTCTTGAATCTGTAAAAGATTATTCTGATTATGTAAATAAAATTGATAACAAGGAGAGAGAAAAATCTATTCATAAATACACAGCCTTAAAATACATACACGGAAGAGGTCTACAACAATTTTTAGAGATAATCACTTTAATGAAAAATGGATTTGCTGATGGTGCGTATTCTAGATGGCGTTCACTTTACGAATTAAATATTATTGCGTCGTTTATTTCAGAATATGGAGAGGAAGTTGCTGAAGCTTATATTTCATCACATAATACAGAAGATCGTTATGAATGGGCAAGAGCTTGTGGTGAATTTAGTCCTAAAAAGAGATATATAAGTTTTGACGATATCAGAAAAAAATCCAATTTCCCATCAGAATTATGGCAACAACCATATCGAATCTCTAATGAAGTCACACATGCATCATCACAAGGCACATTTAATCGATTAGGTCTAATGGACGGGGAAGAGAAAATAAGTGTAGGGCATACTGATTATGGACTAACAATACCTGGTGAACACTCTGCTATAACAATAGCGCAACTTACGGGGTTGCTTTTGATGGTATATCCATCTGGTGATTCTATAATAGCTGCAAAAATGCTAAATAAGTGGATTGATGTGGTAAGAGAGCAATATTTTAAAACACATGACTATATTTTTCCTGATGAACCCAAATTATGGAATAATGAAAAAAATTTAAGTCTAAGATAGATATTTGATAGAATAAAAAAGTACAAAAAATTAAAATTATTTTTATTAAAGACTCAGCAAAACACAATATATTGTTTTTTATTTGTATACATAAAGTTTTCATTGAAAATTACTACATGTTAAAAACTAAAAAAATTTTTGTACTTTTCCCTGAGACAGTGGATAAAACCCTTGATACAACTGAGTTTAAGGAGTAATGTAGACTATTTGAAAAATGTACTTTATTTTATTATGTAAAATTGAAAAAGCTAGAATAACGTTCATCGTGGTATCTATATTGTAGTCCATTAGGAGATTTTTTAATGTATATTTTAGAAGAAAGTTTGGTGAAGTTGATGAAGAGCAAAAGTACATTTTTAGGTATAGAAAAAAACAGACACCGAAGTAAGATGTCTGTTCTCCAATCTATTTTTAGATTATTGTTCTTAAAAAAATACATACTAATTCTTGAAGAATAATCCTTTTGTAAGTCTTAGTTTTACTGGGGGGGTTCGTGGTATAATAGAATTATTACTACAAAAATTAGGAGTTATTAAGATGCTCAACTTATATTGTGATGAGTCTTGTCATTTGGAAAATGATGGTGAGAGTGTAATGTTAATAGGAGGGATTTCTTGTCCAGACTATGTAAGGAATATTGTCTATAAGGAGATAAAAAGAAATAAAAAAAGAAAAACACGGTATTTCTTCACGTTCTGAAATAAAAGTGGAGGAAAGTTTCAAATTCTAAAAATTACCTTTTTATGAAGATCTTGTAAATTATTTTTTTTGATAATGAGCATCTTAATTTTAGAGTAGTTATAATAGACAAAAAAATAAATTAAACCATAAGAAATATAATCAAACCCACGATGATTTTTTTACTATAAGCAGTACTTTTATTTAGTAAGAAAATTTCTCTTTGAGGATGATGTTAACGTTTTTATAGATATAAAAGACACAAATAGTATTTTAAAAGTTAACAAGTTAAAGAATATTCTTGAAAACTGGAAGCAGTCACCCAAACATATCAAAAATATTCAACAAATTCGCTCTCATGAAAACTCAATAATGCAATTAGCTGACCTATTGATAGGGGCAGTAGCTTATAAAAATAGGAGCTTTGAAAGTAGTTTAGCTAGAATCAGGCTAAGTAATTTAATCTCTAATAGAGCTAAGCATGAGTTAACAACGAATACAAAGTATAACGCAATAAAATTCAATATTTTTAAAATGGAGTTAAGTGATGAGCAGTAACGTAACAGATTTTTGTCCTATCCTTCCTCCGAAGATAACACTTGATCAATTTAATGGTGACTATGCTCTTTATGATGATTTTTTATATGAGAATGTATTTTTAGAGCAATTGTTCAACTTCAAGATAACTTTTAGAGGGAAATTTGTCGAGTTAAAGTCGTATCCGTATTTTGAAGGTAAAGAAGATAGTTATTTTCATCTTACCTGTAAAAATTTTGATATAGATTCAGAAGAACGAGAACCTGATTTAAGAAGGAGCGAAAGATTATGTTGGTTAAGACCTGCAATAGAAACGGATCATAACAAGATTTGCAAACAAGATTGTTTCTTAATATATGAACGACCGTATAAAAAATCTAATAGAATATTTTTATTAGATCCAGTAGATCGCTATTTTATTGTACTTGAAGAAAGACCTAGTTACTATTTATTGATAACAGCATTTTACATACACTATGATAATGTACTTCGAAAGAAACTGAAAGAATACGATAAATATAAAACTAACTGAGAAAAACAGAAAACGTCCCTATGATTAGGGACGTAATCGCAATCTCCTTCAACAACTTGGTCGATGAGTTAACTATATTATACCAAAACTATAAAATATTGCAAGTATTTAATTAACAGACAGCAATAATTTCAGAGATATTCTCCCAAATGTCCAAATGGATATCTCTATTCCCGCATGAAATTTATTTACAAAGAGTACATTATGGACTTACAAGAACTTTACGACAACCTATCAACTGAGTTAAACACTCTTGGTATTCGGTTAGATAAAAATATTTACCAAGGAATGCAAAAAGAATCGCTAAAAGGATTTCTTAGTGACTTTGAGAAGCCGGTGTATTAGGCACACCTTTGAAGTCAACTCAAGGATGTAGAATCTTTGGATAGCTATCAGAGATTGTTAGATGGGACTGATGACCGCCAATCTGATTATGTTAAGCAATCCATTCAGCGCTTTTACACGGAGTTTGTTGAATCAATCAGGGATGAATTATATTAAAGAACACTGATGACAAAAAGTCTGGCAAATTCCTTGTCAGACTTTAACTATATGATTTTAGTAAAGTATATTCTCACTAAAAATTCAGGTTTAATAAATTTCCAGTTTTCACTTTGATAGGGTAGACTTTAGGATATTTTTTTGTTCCAAAAACTAAAAGTTTATGTACAATTGATTTAACTAGAGCTAAAACCATTGATAAAAACTGAATTAGAAGAATAAAAGTGCACTCATTAAGTAGTGTACTTTATTTTTGTTTTGTACATTTTTTGTTGATGGCTTAATCAATACTACATCTCTATCAGGCAATTCAGACTCCATTTAGTCCTCTAAAACCCATGTTGAGTGTGTATCTTTGCTGGTAAAAGCTTAGAAACCTTGTAGCGAAGTAATAATGAAAAGCCTTTATTATAAAGGTTTTTCATATTCCAATAAAGAACTTGACATTATTAGTTACTTCCACTATAATAGAATTACATACCATTGGTATGATAGAAAGGGACTGGAATGGCAAGAAATAGAAACTCACATGAAACTAGACAAAAAATACTAGAGGTCTCTAAAAATTTATTTTTAGAAAAAGGATTTGATAATACGTCAATACAAGATATCATAGATGGGTTAGGTGGATTAACAAAAGGTGTTATCTATCATCATTTTGAGTCTAAATACGATATACTGCAAAACAATCATTAGCGAAAAATAATCAAGAAATTTTTAAATTATAATTGGAGAGGAAATACTGGGTTAGAAAAGATACAAAATTCTTTGATGGACTCTTTCTCTAATTTTGAACACCAAAGGCTCGTTTACTCTGCCTCAATCATGCTTAGAAGTCCACGTTTGTTAGGAGAGCAGTATCTAGGTCTATTTTTCTGATTTTTACCCGAAATTAGAGAAAAAGTTTACGAAGGAGTTGAAGATGGGTCTATTAAAACAGAATATCCAGAAGAGCTAGCAGATTTAATTGTTTTAACTCTAAATATTTGGATTGGTTTTCAAATTTCCGTTTTTTCATTAGTAGAATTAAAGCGCAAAATGAATTTCATTAAACTTACTTTTGAAGGTCTAGGGGTACAGTTAATTTCTGATGAAATGATGGAGGTGATTTTCAACTTATTTGATCACTTAAAAAATAGTAAATAAGTAGTCGCATGACATTCTTGTTAATACTAATTTCTATTTATGTATTATCAATTGAATAAACTATATTACATAATTTATAATTTAAAAATAACACACTTAGTGTGTTATTAAAAATCCACTATACATACCGTAGGTATGTTTATTTTTCAGTGTAGCCATACCGATAGTATGTATGGTGTAATTGTCTGAAAAATAAGCTAATTTTTAAATATTTGTTGAGATTAGTTTGAATAGTTTACTCTTTATTTACACTTTGGAGGAAAGAATCTATGTTATCGCTTATTAAAAATTGAATTAAATAAAATTTCTAAACCCTAAATTATTTTTAGCCTGGTTGTGTACTATTTTTATAGTGTTAGGCATTACAGCAATCATTATTATGGGTTTAGGTACTGACAATAAACTAGGAGAATTCGCTGGTCAGGATTCTAATGTTATTAGAGTTACTGGTAAATGGGAAGGCTGGGCAATTGTAGCTTCATTGTTTTCATCTTTATTTACAAAAGCAGCATTTTTGATTTTCGAATCTTATTTATTATCTACGATTATCATTGATGAATTTAAACGAAGAACAATTTTTTTCAGTTGTTTTCTTACCCTATTTCTAAAAATAAAGTTACTATGGGGAAAAAATTCTTTTAGTCATCCTAATATCATTTATTGCCCATTTTTCTGCACATTTAGTTATTCAAATATTCATTAGATTCATGGCTGTTGTAACTGAATCTAGTTGTATCCCTGTAGCTAATCAATTAATTAACTTAGCTGGAATTACGTTTGGAACAGTACTAATAGGGTTATTACCATTTGTTTTAGGTATGATTAAGCATTCAACAGCTATAACAATGCTTACAGGACTTGGTTTAGCAGACATTACTTTCGAATGCCAGTCCAGGAAGTTTATCTAATAATATTGCTGATAACTTATTCTTTTTGATATTTTGCAAGTTTCATAAGTTTAATGATTACTTCATTTTTCAATTTATAATATTTCAAGACAAGATATTAGTATCAAGTAGCATAGCTGAATTTAATTGAAGGAATGTGATAATTCCTTGATGATTTCTATAAAAAAAGAGGCTGTATAAGTTGGTATTTATGCTCCAGGAGAAAAATTCTTTCATTTAAAGCTGGATATAGAAAGAGAGATAGAAATGAGAAATATTGTTGAAATAAAAGAAGTTTTTAAAACAATTGATAAAGAAGAAATTTTAAGTGGTATCAACCTTCAAATTGCTGAAGGAGAAATCTATGGTTTTTTAGGACCGAACGGTGCTGGAAAAACAACGTTAATGAAATGTATGTTAACCTTATCAACAATTACATCAGGTAGTATTGAAATTTTTGGGAAAAATCTACAAGAACACAGAGAAGAAATCCTAAGTCAGATTGGAAGTATTATTGAATCACCAATTTTTTATGATAATTGCACTGCAAAAGAAATTTTGGAAATTCACGCTCAATATATGGGGAAAAATATTATTGAATCAGATATAAAAAGCCTTAAGAATGGTCGGCTTAAAAAATACGACTAAAAAAGTAAAAGATTTTTCGTTAGGAATGAGGCAAAGGCTTGGTTTAGCTCGTGCCTTTCTAACAAAACCTAAATTGTTAATTTTAGATGAGCCAATCAATGGTTTAGATCCAATAGGGATTCAAGAAATTCGAAATCTTTTGTTGTCGCTTTCTAAGGAGCATGGAATTACTATTCTAATATCGAGTCATATATTATCGGAAATTTCACAGATAGCAGATAAAATTGGCTTTATCAAAAATGGAGAAATTGTAGAACAGGTTTCTATGAAAGAGATTAGGAGAGAGAATATTGACTTAGAAGAATATTTTATGTCACATTTTCTAAATGAAATTAAGAATTATGAGGTAGATTAAGGATGAAACAATTGATAAAGAACCATCAGAAGGCTTTTTATGCTTTCATGATATTTAATATACTGGTCCCTTTAACTAATATTGCTTTTGCTTATTCTATTAAAGGTATTATTGATAGTGGCATGTCCCAAAATAAAGAAGCCTTAACTCAAGCGGTACTAGTAGGAGCTACTGTTATTTTCATCTATGCAGCACTCAACTTTATATCTCTTCGATTGAGAAATAAACTTGTTAGGCAAATCATGTCAAGATACAAAAACAAGGTGTTCCAATCTATTTTAGATAGGGATTATAGAGACTTTTCTAAAGAAAAATCAGGGAAATTTATTTCCGTATTAACCGAAAATATGAAGAAAATTGAGCAAGATTATCTATACCAGTATTTTTAATATTTCAAAAAAACCTTTCCTTAATGATTTTTTCACTTCTAACTATGTTTATAGGTAATTGGTTTTGACCTTATTAGTTATCATTGCTAGCATCATTCCGATGATGATTTTCAGGATTTATTGGACAAAAATCAGCCTCTTTACAAAAATAGAGCTATGGTTGCCGATCAGAAGTATTTAGCTAAGGTTAAAGATATTTTAGCAGGATTTCTTGTTATTAAAAGTTTTAATGTGAAAGATGCTATCTGTGAGGATTATAGTCATGAAAGTGAAAAATTTGATGAAATAAATTTTATAAAAGGGAAATTTGACGTTTTAGCTAATGTTATTTCACAGCTTTCAGGGATGATTGTTTTTTTGGTAGCCTTTGGTGGAGGGATGTATCTCGTATTTAATAGCTCTACCACAATTGGGAGTGTAACAGCTATTGTTCAACTGGTCAATTTTGTAGTAATGCCACTGAATGAAGTTGGAATGGGAATAAGTAAATTTCGTGAAGGTCAGGCAACACTAGATGCATTTGAGGTAAAAGATGTAACTGAGCTTCAGACTGGTGAAACAAAAGAATATTTCGATGATGTTATTTCTTTTTCAAATATAGACTTTTCTTACCCTAATACTAAAGAAAAAATTTTTAACCATTTATCTTTGAAGATTCAAAAAGGAGAAAAAATTGCAATTGTTGGAATGTCAGGGAGTGGGAAATCAACTTTGCTCAATCTATTACTGCGTTTTTACGATGTAACAAGTGGGCACATCTCCATTGATAATATAGATTTGCAAGCTATTTCAGCAGAGAGCCTTTATAACTTAATGACAATTGTTCAACAAGACGTTTATATCTTTGATGATACTTTAAGAGCAAATATTACTCTTAATCAATCCTTCACTGATGAGGAAATAAAGCAAGCTGTACAGCAGTCGGGTTTAGAAAGTTATGTTTTAGAAAATGAATCTGGTCTACAAACTTTATGTGGAGAGAATGGCTCAAATCTATCTGGCGGACAAAAACAAAGAGTTAGTATTGCGCGTGCCTTGATTCGAAAAACACCAATCTTATTATTGGATGAGGCTACTTCATCTTTGGATAATCAAGTAACTACTGAAATTGAAAGTTCAATCTTGGATATTCAAAATTTGACTGCACTTGTAGTAACTCACAAGTTGAATGAGAAACATTTTGAAAAATACGATAGAATTCTCTTTTATGAAAGATGGCGTTATTGTTGAAGATGGTTCTTTCAGTGATTTGATGGATAGGAGAGGTGAGTTTTATAAGTTGTTTGAGTTGAGTGTGTAATTCTCTTTCATTTTTATAGTATAATTTTATAAAACACTCTATCCTTTTCGTTCTATAATATATAAGCTTGCTAGCACCACATGTTGAGGCGGTAAGTTTGCTAGTCAAGGAGTAAAACGACGAAGATTAGCATTTACTTCCCGCCCATGCGATAGCTGTCCGTGATTGACAAGTGCTAGCACGCAGACAGAACGGAGATAGCGAACCGCTGAGTGTGTCGCTCTGCTCGTAAAAAGCTTTAGAAACCTTGAACGAAAGGGATAATGAAAGCCTTGATTGCAAGGGCTTTTTGCTTCTATGGTGGGTAAGTATCAGAGTGAGAAATTTTTGGAATGAGTAGAAGTGATAGCTAGAAATTATCAGTTTCTATTTCCATTTACCCTGTGGGTACGTGTTTGTTTCCATTGACAAGGAGTTTGTGGGAATAGAAATGTACCCACCTTGTTTGAATCAAGTGAAGTGTAGTTGAAGGAAATCTGTTGAAAGCAATACTTCATTTTACCGAATAAGTAATAATTTAGGCAACTTCAAATCGATTAAAAAAAACTATTTTAAAGGTTAAGAGTAGACAAAAATTGTCCACTCTTTTTTGCAAACTCAATTTATCAATAAATGAAATGAGGGAATGTAAAATGAAATATTTTTGAGGTTGAGTTAGAAAAATCCTGATGAATTTTTAAAACTACAAACAGAAGATTTTGTGAAAGCTAATCGCTTGCTACTAAGGAAGATAATCCAGAGCGTTACAGTCTATGAAGAAAACTTCGTCATATCCTTTAAATCTGGCATCGAATTGGAAGTATGAGTCTCATTCCATAACTTTTATATTGAACATATCATCTTGTTGTGTTATACTATAAATTGATATAAACAAAGATGTAGGAGGAACCGAAACTATGACAGCCTCAATGCGTTTAAGATAAGCTGGCAATAAAAAAAGCAGAATCTATACCCGATGATAGGCTTTTTTGTTGTGCTTATTTATACGATATTGAGCATTCATTAGTTACGGTGAGGATATTGGTTATTTAACTATACCTTTATTTAACTATGTCTTTAATATGAATGTTTCCAAATTGTATGTATGCAGACCAAAAGCCACATTATGGGGTTTGGCCTGCATTTTTATTGCCTAGAATGCTATTCAAAAATAGAAATTCAAGCAAAATAATATGCAGGAGATAATATAAATGGAAAAATACAACAATTGGAAACGAAAATTTTATGCAATATGGGCAGGGCAAGCAGTATCATTAATCACTAGTGCCATCCTGCAAATGGCGATTATTTTTTACCTTACAGAAAAAACAGGATCTGCGATGGTCTTGTCTATGGCTTCATTAGTAGGTTTTTTACCCTATGCGATTTTGGGACCTGCCATTGGTGTGCTAGTGGATCGTCATGATAGGAAGAAGATAATGATTGGTGCCGATTTAATTATCGCAGCAGCTGGTGCAGTGCTTGCTATTGTTGCATTCTGTATGGAGCTACCTGTCTGGATGATTATGATAGTATTGTTTATCCGTAGCATTGGAACAGCTTTTCATACCCCAGCACTCAATGCGGTTACACCACTTTTAGTACCAGAAGAACAGCTAACGAAATGCGCAGGCTATAGTCAGTCTTTGCAGTCTATAAGCTATATTGTTAGTCCGGCAGTTGCAAAGACTCTTATACTCCGTTTGGGATTTAAATGCTATTATTGCCATCGACGTATTGGGTGCTGTGATTGCATCTATTACGGTAGCAATTGTACGTATACCTAAGCTGGGTAATCAAGTGCAAAGTTTAGGAACCAAATTTCATAAGGGAGATGAAAGAAGGAGTTGTGGTTCTGAGACAAAACAAAGGATTGTTTGCCTTATTACTCTTAGGAACACTATATACTTTTTGTTTATATGCCAATCAATGCACTATTTCCTTTAATAAGCATGGAACACTTTAATGGAACGCCTGTGCATATTTCTATTACGGAAATTTCCTTTTGCATTTGGGATGCTAGCAGGAGGCTTATTATTAGGAAGATTAGGGGGCTTCGAAAAAGCATGTATTACTAATAACAAGTTCATTTTTTATAATGGGGACCAGTTTAGCCGTTTCGGGAATACTTCCTCCAAATGGATTTGTAATATTCGTAGTTTGCTGTGCAATAATGGGGCTTTCGGTGCCATTTTATAGCGGTGTGCAAACAGCTCTTTTTCAGGAGAAAATTAAGCCTGAATATTTAGGACGTGTATTTTCTTTGATCGGAAGTATCATGTCACTTGCTATGCCAATTGCTAATTCTTTTCTGGACTTTTTGCTGATAAAAATCGGTGTAAATCATTGGTTTTTACTATCAGGTATTTTTAATTATTGGCATTGCTATAGTTTGCCAAATGATAACTGAGGTTAGAAAAATTAGATTTAAAATAAACAATATTGGAGGAATATTTATGTATCTTATTTTCATGTAACTCTTCCTGCTAAAATCGCAGGGTTTTCCCTGCATACAAGCAAATGAAAGCATGCGATTATAGACAGGAGGAAATGTTATGGAATTAATATTAAAAGCAAAAGACATTCGTGTGGAATTCAAAGGACGCGATGTTTTAGATATAAATGAATTAGAAGTATATGATTATGACCGTATTGGTTTAGTAGGAGCAAATGGTGCTGGAAAAAGCACTTTACTCAGGGTACTTTTAGGAGAATTAACTCCCCCAGGATGTAAAATGAATCGTCTGGGTGAACTTGCCTATATTCCCCAGTTGGACGAAGTAACTCTGCAGGAGGAAAAAGATTTTGCACTTGTAGGCAAGCTTAGGTGTTGAGCAATTAAATATACAGACTATGAGCGGTGGTGAAGAAACAAGGTTTAAAAATAGCACAGGCCTTATCGGCACAGGTTCATGGTATTTTAGCGGATGAACCTACGAGCCATTTAGACCGTGAAGGAATTGATTTTCTAATAGGACAGCTAAAATATTTTACAGGTGCACTGTTAGTTATTAGCCATGACCGCTATTTTCTTGATGAAATAGTAGATAAAATATGGGAACTGAAAGATGGCAAAATCACTGAGTATTGGGGGAAACTATTCTGATTATCTTCGTCGAAAGAGGAAGAACGTAAGAGCCAAGTCTGCAGAATACGAACAATTTAGCAGGAACGTGCCTGATTGGAAAGGGGTCATGGAGGAAAAGCGAAAACAGGCTCGTAAAAATAGAACAGAAGGCAAAAGGTTCTTCAAAGAAAAAGTACTGAAGACGGAGGGCGTTTAGCTCATCAAAAATCAATAGGAAGTAAGGAAAAAAGATGTATAATGTCACTAAAACCCTAGAGCACAGGATTGCACGCTTTAGGAAAAAGTAGAAGCTCCGGAAGGCATTCTGCAGAATTTGTTTCAGGCAAAGTAAAAGCATTGAGCTCCATAATCCATACCCTATAGTCGGTGCAGAAAATTAATAAAGTATTTGGGGATAAGGCTCTGTTTGAAAAATGCATCTTTTCAAATTCCGTTAGGGAGCAAAAAGTGGCGTTAACTGGTGGTAATGGAATCGGAAAAACAACTTTAATCCAAATGATCTTAAACCATGAAGAAGGAATTTCTATTTCGCCTAAGGCAAAAATAGGTTACTTTGCACAGAATGGTTACAAGTCACAACAGTAATCAGAATGCTGTGGAGTTTATGCAGAAGGATTGTGACTACATATATCAGAAATTCGTTCTAGTGCTAGCATCTATGGGGGTTCAAAACAGAACGATATTGGAAAAAGTTTATCTGTTTTAAGCGGTGGAGAAATTATAAAATTGTTGCTTGCTAAAAATGCTCATGTGGGTAGATATAACATCCCAATAATGGATGAACCCAGTAACTTCCTTGACATACCAAGTTTAGAGGCTTTGGAAATACTAATGAAGGAGTACACTGGAACTATCGTGTTTATCACCCACGATAAACGATTACTCTAGAAAATGTAGTAGATGATAGCTTTATGAAATTAGAGATAAGAAAAATAAATCTGAAACATTAAATTTAAGGTAGTCGCTGGTCAGTATAGTCTGTTCTGGTTGGCGACTCCATTGTTAAAGAGTATAAAGACTTTAGATTTTATGAATATTAAAAATAGGAACAGTCAATTGAACTGCTCCTATTTTTCTGCTAAATATATTGTAGTTTTCTTATATGTATAATGATAGATTAGCGGATTCTCATCTACGGTACTTACTTCAAATATGAAGAAGTGATCGCGGTTATCTCTGGACTTTTCCTTATTGAGGACAAAGTAATTCTTACGTGAAGTCGCCATTGTTTTTAGGATATCATCAGTTAGGAAGGTCAATGGAATATTCATGTTAGAGTAGCGGTAGAAGTCACGTTCAAAATCTTGGTAGCTCTCGCTATAATAGTCCATTTGTAGGTGATTACGCTGAAACTCAAGCTGATTCATAGAGCACCTCCTCGACAAGTTCAATACTAATAATGTCTTTTAATTTCAAATTGATGTGACCTGTTGTAGTTTTTATCAAAATGAAATCTTTGGTCAGACTTGGTATTGTTCCAGTGTAGGAAACACGCTTGTTTTTTTCAATCACTTGAATGCGTGTGCGTAGCTGCCCGGCGTATACTTGACTGAGGAGTAATAATTTCTTCTCTAGTGATAAGTCAGACATGTACGTTACTTTGTTTGTATCATCAGAGAGTGCTGATGCATGTTCAGATAGGAAAAAGCCCATCCATTTTTGCATCTTTGTATCCTGGTACTCTCTTGCTGATTGAAATGGTAAATATGAACGGTCAATCATATCAAATCCTTTCTATGCAGAGGCAAGGGTATTTTTATCAAATTGAATCGTAAAACCTTGAATTCCCCCACCTGTGTAACATTCTTTAAAGCGATTGATTACCTCAGTATAGATTATCACAGATGAGCTTGTTGGCTTAATGCTAAATGTAAATTCCAATGGTAATCGGTTTTCAGATTTAGCATGTACTAGTCGTATCGATATTTCAGTTGTTTTGAGTTTTCTCTGACGAAGTTTTGAAGTTGCTGTTTCAACGATTCCATGTAAAAATCTTTCAAGCATTTCAATATCATTACATCCTTTGCTACGGATTTCTGAAAATTGTACTGTATTTTTCTTGTTTCATTTTAATCCTCCAAATCCACCCGTGAAACTGCACTCACCGATAAGTTTACTGTGTTCAATATCTGGAACCTTCAGCAGATTGTTCCTTTTTGTATAGCTAAAAAACCAAACTGTTCTCTGACAACATCAATAGCTGTCTGAAGTCTATTATCTTTTTCAATTTGTTCTACATCATCAAAGAGTGATAGTAGAGTATAGCTTTCATCTACGAAGCCACTATAAGATACACCAATTTGTCTCACTGCACCAGAGGTGTATTTTTTCGGAATAATACAAGTACATGACTCACCATTGTTTTGGGGAGATTTGCGGGTTCAATTTTATTCTGAGCATTTATAGATTTTTCATCTCAGTCCTAGAATAGCTAATATGAATAGAAACTGACAGTAGTCAATCACTAGGGCTACTGTTCCGTTCCACAGTATCATTTAAAATCATTTTCACACCCTTTCGTCTCCATTAGTATAGAAGAAAGCTCTCAGCACATGAGGAGAAATCATGAGGGATATTCTCAGTTGAATAAGTAAGAGTATAATCTACATCTCCAAAGTAGGAGTGGCCAGTTCCAGCAGAAAGACCTTCATAGGTTTTATAACTGAATAGATCGACTACTTTGTTGTCGAATTTTTCCTGTTCTTCAAGTAATCCTGAGGAATAGACGACAACTTTAAAATCAAATAAGCTAAAAACGCTCTAAAATCATTAAATTGATATAAAAATGTTTTTTATTGTCAAAATATACACATTATTTCCAGTTTTTTAAAAATCACTATCTCAGATGACAATTTAATCAAAATATGATATAATACAGAAAAAGTAAAAATAACAAAAGTAACTTACAAAAGTAAAAGAAAAAAAGTAAATAGATAGCCACGGCGGATATTCCTTTCATTGTTTAGAAGGAGTTGCTGTGGTTATCGTTGTTGCTGAGCTAATTAATTGCTCTTATTACTTAGATGCAGTTACTTTTTGTTATTGAATTAATTCAAATAATAATAATGATCAATGAAAGTACTCATCGATATTCCCTTTATGCAGTTTAGAGCACAAAGGAAAATGGTACTGATTTGATCGTTTTTTTGTGTATTGACATCCTAAAACCCAGTCAGAACCTTCAGTCATATTAAACAAGGAGATAACATGAGATTTGTTGTATATAAACATTCACTAGTTTTAGGTGATAACAACATCGTGACAAAGCAATTTATCGTTCTGAAGCACGATGACGGCAACTTACAATTTACTGATTTTTCATCGTTATGTTAAATCTACTTGCAGAATCAAGTCCATTTCAGATGATGGGAATAAACGCTTTTACGTTGTTAAGTTTCTAAATTTTATATTTGGTACTTCTGGACTTAAAAGTATAGATCAACTTACACTTGAAATGGTTAGAGAATTTTTTACGCTTTATGGATTATCTCAGTTACCAGGAGATAGAGAAAAAAGAAAGAAAAGCACCGTTGAAAAATGCGTAAATGCAGTTCTTGACTTCTTAACTCTTTATTTAAGTGAGCGAGAGGGAAAGGCTGAGTTAAAAGCAGAAGAATTGTATTCTACGACAACTTTTACGAATAGTAGAGGACGGGTTATAAAGCGTAAAGAACCAAATTTTGAAATATACGTAAATGATAGCAACACTGAGAAAGCTATTTTTCGTGATATGCCAAATAGTGCTTTTGAGATGTTATTTTCTCACATAGCACACTATCATAAAGATCTACTCATGGTTGTGGCCTTGGGAGCCTTTGTTGGCTTAAGACCATCAGAAGCATGCAATGTAAGACGTGAAGATAGTCCTCTAGGGCCAGGTATTTTGTTTCACCAAAGTGATGGGCAAGTATTTAAGATTGAGATCGATCTACGAAAAAGAAATACCTCTCCGAAGCTGATTTAAAAGTCAACTGGACTGGATTAAAAAGGAAAGGACTTCAAGCAGTACCTTATATCTTTCTGGAGGTCTTTTTAGACACTTATAATGACTATATGACTTATCTGGAAGGTAAGAAGTATGAGAAGGATTATGGACCTTTAAATCTTAACAGACGAGGAAAAGCATTATCATACGATGTATACTATCAACGATTTCGTAAGATTATTCGCGACGAAATGATCCCAATCTTCTTAAAATCTGATGATGCAGAGGTTGTCTTTTTTGGGCAGCTTTTGCAGGAGCATAATATTTCCCCACATATTTTTCAGACACTGGTACACGACACAGTTAGTATTATCTGGGGTTTCTGAAATAAGTGAGCTTATGTCAGCAAGAGGTGATATCGCCTGAGAGCGCCTTTGGGTTTATCTACAAAACAAAGGAGAAATCGCAAAACAATATGGTCAAGTTAATATGGTGTTTTTGGACTATATGAATTGGCGAGCAAATGAACTTTTTGGTGATAAGTTAGAAAGGTAATGTATGACTTATTCAATTAAATCTTTGATCGAAAATCTGTTAAGTGAACTCGGAAAAAACGATATACAGTATAAAGGCAAAATTAGTAAGTTTTTAGTTGATAACAATTGGTTTAATATTGAGATTGATTTGGATAACTATTCTATCTCAGATAAAGATGCTCAATTATTAATAGATCCAATTATCTTCTTGACCAACTGGTTTAGCAGGAATTCAGCCTATATTTAAACAAAAATTCCCATTAACTTGCATATATTTTCAGCAACACTCAGAAGATAGCAACTTATCTAAGGAAAAACATGTTTTTATGTTCAAGATTTTCTTGCTTTTTATCTTAAAAAGAGATTTACTTTCTCTGTAATGATAATGAGATTGAAATCTGTTGGTTGAAAGAAGCAGTATATGCACTTGAAAAGCAAAAGGCGAAGTTTTTATTGATTTTTAAAAGTGGTTAATGAATAAAATGAGATGTAACTATCACAAAAAGATACGAATTTACATCTCGATACATTAGAACAGGAGACTAACGCTTATGAGTTAGACGAATATTTAGAATTACTGTATTTTCTTTTTAATGACAATTACATTAGAAAAAGAAGATATGCTTTATAAAGCAGCGAATCTCAAAAGACTACGCAGATACCATGGCTATTTCTAGCACTTCATTTTATATGTGCGCTAGTGGAAACAGATTTCAGAACAACTTGACATCCACAACTTCCTAGAACACCGAAAGAAGTTCTAAAATCAGTTAGAAGTGGTAATTGGAGTAGCAGTGAGGCAAGAAGAACTTTTT
>BNJV01001467.1_pt1 | contig 23807 bp, 30 predicted proteins | sample 8540591 | NCBI WGS metagenome assembly BNJV01 (sample SAMD00202457, study PRJDB9452) | human saliva metagenome | host: Homo sapiens | reverse complement strand
TAAAGTTTCGGTAATCTGTAAAATCAATCTCAGTATTTGCGCTTCATTTCTATGTTGTCTGCACATATCTTTTTATAGAGTCATTTTTCATAGCCGTCTTGCTCCTCTTGTTTTTTTGGATGCCTCGTATTCTTTTTCATCTCAAGTTCGCCTATTATCAATTGGATAGTTGAACAAATCCCCAAAAACGATTAAAAATAAAAATAAAAACAAATTCATATCGTTTCTATGATATATTTGAAAGCTTCTCCATAATACAAAAAGTATTTACTAATGAAAGAAGGAAAAAGTAAAAATAGCATTGAATAGGAGTATTATAGCAAACTTACTCTTAAAAATACCTATAATGTTTTCCAATCCTATAGAGGGTATATAGTGAAAAAACAATCATCAAAGGTGTGAAGGCAAGTGCATAAAATAAGATAAACCCTGTTCCTGAGTATGGTTTACTTTCCATGGGTAGATCTAATAGACAGATACCAATAGTGAGGATGTTCAATATAAACAAAGATACTGTGCGAGCACACTCTTTTCTACCTTTATTGGTCATTAAGTCATATATAATTCCAAAAATGGCTAGGAAAACAAGGAAAAAAGGCATCATTAATAACGTAATCAATCCTGCACCTCCAATAGTTTTAACGATTGTTTACATACAAAATATGATCGTCACCTTTACTTGAACTTTACAACTCCCCTGTCTGGTAAAGGTTATACCCTTCGTAATAATATGAAGCATCCATACCCTTAAAGAAACGAGTCTGAGTAAGGTCATACGTCAGATTATTGAGGAGGAGAAACTTGAGTTCGCCAGTCGATACCGCTCTACGCTTCGTGGCTAGGAGGTAATCTTCCTTGTCCACGTGAGACCAGTCCACGACTTGCCCCAGCTCAGCCTTGAGGAGATGATCCAGCCAGAGCCTCATATTTCTTCCGTTCCCTTCTCGAAAAGGGTGGGCGATATTTAGCTCAAGGTACTTTTCGACAATCTGCTCAAAGGTCTGCTGAGGCATGCGGGCGATATTTTCCAAGGAAGCTGCTAGATACATGACAGGCGCAAAGCGAACATTCCCTTTGGAGACATTGACTGTCCGAATCTGGCCAGCGAAGTCATAGATTTCTTCAAATAAGAAGCCATGAATAACAGCCAGAGTCGCATAGGTACCAGCTGCTTTATCGTCCAGAAGCTGCTTTTCAAAAAGCTCTTTCGCTCGGGTTTTGTTGATTTTTTCTTCCATCTTGGCTAGTTCAAGCGAATCCTTCAGACCAAGTTTATTGTCAAGCGTCATAAATACAGCTCTTTTCATTTAGATAGATTTTCTAAGCCCTGTTCCCACAGGTTTAAAACCTACTATCTGATAAAATCCATCCGCTTCTGATATTAATTCAATGCGAGTCAAAGGATGTTTTTGATGAATTTCAGCGATCAATCGCCGTCCCAATCCTTTTCCGCGATAGGCTTTATCAATGATAATCTCAGCTAAAAAGGTCGTCATGACTTCATCTGTCAAGTAGCGGGCAAAACCAAGGATTTTCTGGTTCCCTTCAACTACCAAGTAATGGGACAGATTTGTTGAAAATAATGATGTCACTTTTTCCTCTGTAAAAGAAATCCATTTTTCATTTTGATAAAGGGAATAAATAGCTTGACAATCTTTTGTGCTTGCAGGTCTGATTATCATTTTCTACTCCTTTCAAATCCGATGCGACCACTAACAATTTTTCAACTCAAATTTAGTTATATTCTAGTTGCTCTCCGTCGCTTCTTCTCTCGCCTTCTTAGCTGGCTTGTTTTTATAGCGACTACGGATAGCGTTGAGATGGTCACGGAGATCGGCATACTGCTTTTTATCTGGATAAGCATAGGCGTTGATTGCAGTAAAATCCACAAGGAAGTCATAGATTTCTTGTAGTTTCGCACGGATTTCCTTGTTTTGACTAGGTGCCTTGCCTTTTTGCTCAGCCAAGCGCTCCTTATAAGCTTTTTCAAACTGAGCCTGCGCCTTTGTCAAGGTTTCTATATGAGTTGTCAAATGCAGGGTTGAAAGGGCAGTTTGGTAGTCACTATCTTTTAGCTCCTTGAGCAAATGATTAATAGCTTCTGTCTCTTTTTCGTAGCTCATACTCGTTAGCCCAGCATAATTTTTGAAAAGTTTGCTGAGTTTGTCGTAAGCTTCCTTGCTACTTTCCTCTTTCACACGAGAGAAGGCCTTGACCAAACCAGTCAAGGTAGAAAGCGCATCATCACGCTCACGATCAGACGCTTCCAGACTAGCCACCGTTTGACTAGCCTTGGAACGGTGCAAACCAGCTTGCAAGGTCTCAAGAAGTTTCTCCATATCCCCAAGCTTCGTTGCATAAACCTGCTCAGACTTATTGGCTTTTGTAAAAGCATTGACAGCCTCAAGACTATCGCTCAGCAGTTGAAAGAAACTTTTTCCTTCCAATCGAGTCATATCTAAACTTGTAATCTTATATTTCATTTTTTTCTCCTAAAAATTTCATTAAATTGTTTATTTTTTTATTTCGGTGGAAGTCTCCCACTTGGCAGAATGGATGGCGAATTTCCCGATCTTCTCCCTGTCAGCTAGGCAGCTCTTCGGAATTTCCGAAGAGACTTCTCAAATGATAGGGAGGTCATCGGAAATTCCGACAAGTTCCCTGCCACTTAAAAACAAATCAGTGAATTCTCCGATGAGGGGGTAGGGGGTGATTAGTTTTTGTTGTTTGATAAATTTTCTGCTAGACCGTTTTTTTAGTTACGATGTAGGATATTAGTAAATTATTTATAATAGTAAGATATTTACTAAACTATAATTTATTTAATTTGAAGATCTTTTTTTCATCTTGTTAAGGAGTTTTTTTCAAAGTTATCAGAAAGTAATTCATCATTTATAGATTTTACTATACTTTTTATTTCTAACATTTCATTACTTTCTAACGTCTCGAGGCTTATTTCCATAGAGCCATTAAAGAAAAATTAAAAATATTTGAATATAAAGCAATAAATTTTTTTCTCGTAATTTCTGGATTTCAATGCTGTAATTCTTTAAATTATAGTATAGTTGAATATCGTCTAAATTATCAATTAAACAGTTATATGAATCTGTTAGAGTAAAAAGCTAACTCGCTCTTTTTCTTCCTGTGTATAATCAGGGAGTTTTTTTATCTATATATGTGCTTAAAGTATCAAATGCAAAGAAATTAAGAGGAACATATATAGGGACTTTATGTAATCTTTCAAAATGAAATTCCCATTTATCCCTTAAACCATAAACAAAAATCATATAATTCTTTTCTCTTTGCATATTGAAGAATTCTACTCTGATATTTAGACTGCCTGATAGATATTATTAGTGCCAAAACTGCGACAATAGTTCCAAGCATCGTTGCGATAGAAGCTGCAATACTAGCGTATAAATTTATTTCTTCTAATTTCATACTTTCCTCCTAAAACACTGTCGCTTCTTCCAGCGTAAACTTGACATTATCTTCAATCCATTTTCGGCGTGGTTCGACCTTGTCACCCATGAGGACATTGACGCGGCGTTCAGCGCGTGCTAGGTCTTCGATGGTGACACGGATGAGAGTACGGGTTTCTGGGTTCATGGTTGTTTCCCAGAGCTGGTCCGCATTCATCTCACCAAGCCCCTTGTAGCGTTGGAGAGTGGCACCTTTGCCGAACTGCTTGCGGAGCTCTTCTAGCTCTCCGTCCGTCCAAGCGTAGGCCACTTCTTCTTTCTTGCCTTTTCCTTTGGACATCTTATAAAGAGGGGGAAGGGCGATATAGACGCGACCAGCCTCGACCAGCGGGCGCATATAGCGATAGAAAAAGGTTAAGAGAAGAGTCTGGATGTGAGCACCGTCAGTATCGGCATCGGTCATGATAATAATCTTGTCATAGTTGGCATCTTCAATAGAAAAGTCTGCTCCGACACCCGCACCGATGGTATAAATCATGGTGTTGATTTCCTCATTTTTGAGGATATCCGCCATCTTGGCCTTGGCTGTATTGATAACCTTACCACGAAGAGGTAGGATAGCCTGAAATTTGCGGTCACGACCTTGTTTGGCAGAACCACCGGCAGAGTCTCCCTCGACCAGATAGAGTTCATTTTTTGCAGGATTTTTAGACTGGGCTGGCGTTAATTTTCCCGACAACAAGCCTTTGTCTTTTTTATTTTTCTTACCATTTCGGCTCTCATCACGCGCTTTTCGGGCCGCTTCACGCGCATCACGCGCCTTGATGGCCTTGCGAATGAGATTTGAAGCCAGCTCCCCATTTTCCATGAGGAAGAAGGTCAACTTATCAGCTACAATACCATCCACAACTGGGCGAGCCAGTGGACTACCTAGTTTGTCTTTGGTCTGACCTTCAAACTGGAGGTGTTCTTCAGGAACTAGGATAGAAAAGAACGGCCGCTAGTCCCTCACGATAGTCTGAACCTTCAAGATTTTTTTATCTTTTTCCTTGAGAAGTCCCGTCTTACGGGCGTAGTCATTCATAACCTTGGTAATAGCAGACTTGAGTCCTGTCTCGTGCGTCCCCCCATCCTTGGTACGAACGTTATTGACAAAGGATAGAATGTTATCTGAAAATCCATCATTGTACTGGAGAGCGACTTCCACTTGGAAACCATTGTCTTCACCCTCAAAGTAGAGGACTGGCGTCAAGGTTTCCTTGTCTTCATTCAGATAGGAAACAAAGTCCTGCACCCCATTTTCATAATGAAACTCGATCGCTTCTTCTGTTCGCTTGTCCGTTAATGACAAGGTTACATTCTTCAAGAGAAAAGCTGACTCATTGAGGCGTTCTGAAATGGTATTGTACTTGAAGTCTGTCGTAGAAAAGATAGTCGCATCCGGCATGAAGGTAACCTTGGTACCTGTCTTAGACTTGGGTGCTGTCCCCACCTTTTCAAGAGTCGTAACTGGCTTGCCTCCATTTTCAAAACGCTGTCTATAGACTGCACCATCACGGGTGATTTCAACTTCCAACCAACTTGAGAGTGCATTAACAACCGAAGAACCAACTCCGTGAAGACCTCCAGATGTCTTATAGCCACCTTGACCGAATTTCCCTCCAGCGTGGAGAATGGTAAAGATAACCTCAACGGTTGGAATTCCCATGGCGTGCATCCCGGTCGGCATCCCTCGACCATGGTCTTGAACGGTTAGACTGCCGTCTTTATTGATAGTCACATCAATGCGGTCACCAAATCCAGACAAGGCTTCATCGACTGCATTGTCCACAATTTCCCAGACTAGATGATGAAGGCCCGCTCCATCAGTCGATCCGATATACATCCCTGGACGTTTACGAACCGCATCCAACCCTTCTAGCACCTGAATGGCGTCATCATTGTAGTTATTAATATTGATTTCCTTTTTTGACACAAGGAACCTCCTATTTGTTCATCTTTACTATTTTACAGGTTTTTCTAGGGATTTTGCAAAGTTTTTCCCATTCAGCTGTCACAATTTCACAAGATATTCTCAGCCTTTCTACAGCATTTCATGGTATAATAGGTCTATGATGACATTTGTATTATTAATTCTAGCTTATTTGCTAGGTTCGATTCCGTCTGGTCTCTGGATTGGACAAATTTTCTTTCAGACAAATCTGCGAGAACATGGTTCTGGAAATACCGGAACGACCAATACTTTCCGTATTTTAGGGAAAAAAAGCAGGTATGACAACCTTTGTGATTGACTTTTTCAAAGGAACCTTGGCCACTCTCCTTCCAATTCTTTTTCCACCTACAAGGTGTATCACCTCTTGTCTTTGGACTTTTGGCTGTGATTGGACATACCTTTCCTATCTTTGCAGGATTTAAGGGGGGCAAGGCTGTCGCAACCAGCGCTGGAGTGATTTTCGGATTTGCGCCTGTCTTCTGTCTCTACCTAGCAGTCGTATTCTTTGGAACCCTCTATCTAGGTAGTATGATTTCCCTATCTAGCGTTGTTGCTTCACTCGCAGCTGTCATTGGAGTACTGATCTTTCCTCTCTTTGGATTTATTTTGAACAGTTATGACCTTCTTTTTATCGTGATTATCCTAGCGCTTGCTAGCTTGATTATCATTCGTCACAAGGATAATATCACACGCATCAAAAACAAAAACTGAAAAACCTCGTTCCTTGGGGATTGAACCTAACCCATCAAAACACTAACAAATAAAACGCCAGTTCAGAAACTGGCGTTTTTTGTATGCTTATTTTGATTTGATGTAGTTGATGCCATCTGCCTTCGGCGCAACTGCTTTTCCGAAGAAGGCTGCTAAGACAAGGATGGTCAAGACATAAGGTGCGATTTGAAGGTAAACCGCTGGCACTCCTTGTAGGAAAGGCAACTGAGAACCGATAACTGCCAAACTTTGTGAAAGTCCAAAGAAAAGACTGGAAAGCATAGCTCCGATTGGATTCCATTTCCCAAAGATCATCGCAGCAAGAGCAATGAATCCAGGACCGACAATAGTTGTCACTGAGAAGTTAACTGAAATTGATTGAGCATAAATCGCTCCCCCAATTCCACCGAGGAAACCTGAAATGATAACCCCAAGATATCGCATCTTGTAGACATTGATTCCCAAGGTATCCGCTGCTTGAGGATGTTCACCGACTGAGCGAAGGCGAAGACCAAAGCGTGTCTTAAAGAGAATAAACCAAGCAAAGAATGAGAAAGCAATCGCGATATAACCTAGTAGACTTGTAGACTTGAAGAAAATATCTCCAAGAACTGGGATATTAGCCAAAACAGGGAAATCAAAGCGTCCAAAAGTCTGACTTAGGTTATCAGTTTGACCTTTGTTATAAAGGACTTTCACTAAGAAAACAGCCAAGGCTGGCGCCATCAAGTTCAATACCGTACCGCTGACAACATGATCCGCACGAAAATGGACCGTTGCGACTGCATGGATGAGGGAGAAAATAGCTCCCACAGCACCTGCAACTAACAAGGAAATCCAAGGAGCCGCCGCTCCAAGTTGTTCTGCAAACTCAAGGTTAAAGACAACCCCCGAAAAGGCTCCCATTACCATAATACCTTCAAGACCGACATTGACAACACCACCACGTTCGGAGAAAACTCCTCCGATACTTGTAAATACAAGCGGTGCTGAATAAATCAACATGGATGATACCAAGAGGGTTAGCATTGTTGTAATAGACATACTTACTTACCTCCTTTTACTTGTTTTTTTGGTTGACAAAGCGCTCGATTAGATAGTGAACGCTGACAAAGAAGATAATTGATGCTGTTACGATACTAACAAGCTCTGATGGTACTTGCGCCGCATTCATACCAGGTGCGCCAACTTGGAGAACACCAAATAGAAAGGCTGCAAAGAGAATTCCAATTGGTGAATTTGAAGCCAGTAGACTAACTGCCATGCCATTAAATCCGATAGCCAATGAAGATCCTTGGACATATACGTTTTGGAAAGTTCCTAGACCTTCGACTGCTCCACCTAAACCTGCCAAAGCTCCTGAGATAATCATCGAAAGAATGATTGTTCGTTTTGCAGAGATACCTGCGTATTCAGAAGCATTTGGGTTAAGACCAACTGCACGAATTTCAAAACCGAGAGTTGTTTTCTTGAGCAAGAACCAAATCACAGCAACAGCAATGATTGCAAAGAAGATTCCGATATTCATACGGGAATTTCCAGTCAACTCTGATAACCATGGTGTCTGGTAAGTAGCATTGGCACTAACACGAATCGTTGAGTCTGTACTTTGCATAATATCTTTAGGAAAGGCATGAATAAAGGCATTTCCCACATACAATACAATGTAGTTCATCATGATGGTCACGATAACCTCTGACGTACCGAGATAGGCCCTGAGGATACCTGGAATTGCTCCAACAATTCCACCTGCAATCAAAGCAATGATCACTGTCAATGGAATCAAAACGAGACGAGGCATATCTGGATTTGACAAGGCAAACCAACCACTGAGAATCCAGCCTGCCAAAGCCTGACCAGGAAGCCCGACGTTAAAGAAACCTGCACGACTGGCAACTGCAAAACCAAGACCTATCAAGACAAGAGGACCCATGGCACGGAAAATTTCTCCAATCCCACGGAGGCTACCAAAGGCTGTGTAGAACAATTCTTCATAGCCCCAGATAGCATCATATCCGAAGATCCACATGACAATGGCTCCGAGCAAGATTCCTAAGAATACGGAAATCAAGGGAACCGAAATTTGTTGTAATTTTTTAGACATCACTCTTCTCCTTTCCCAAGTTTCCACCTGCCATCAAGACACCAAGTTCTTGTTTGTTAGTTGTTTCTGGCGACACAATACCTTGAATCTTACCGTCATGAATAACAGCAATTCGGTCTGAGACATTTAAAATCTCATCCAATTCAAAGCTGACAACAAGAACTGCTTTCCCATTATCACGCTCTTCAATCAAACGTTTGTGGATATATTCAATGGCACCGACATCTAACCCACGAGTTGGCTGGCTGACGATAAGGAGATCAGGATCTCGATCAATTTCACGAGCAATAATTGCTTTTTGTTGATTTCCTCCTGAGAGTGCAGCTGCAGGAACAAATTCGCTGGCAGCACGAACATCAAACTCTTCCATCAATTTCTTGGCATGTGAAGTGATATTCGCATAGTTCAAGATACCATTCTTGCTGAGTGGTTCTTTATAATAGGTTTGAAGACCAATATTTTCAGAGATCATCATTTCCAAAATCAAACCATCACGGTGACGGTCTTCTGGAACGTGCCCAACACTCAACTCTGTAATCTGACGTGGGTGTAAGCCTACAATTGAATCTCCTTTAGCTCGATGCTTCCAGATTCAACCTTGCGAAGACCTGTGATGGCTTGAATCAGTTCAGACTGACCATTTCCATCAATCCCCGCAATACCAACAATCTCTCCAGCACGAACATCCAAGGACAGATTTTTAACAGCTGGGATACCGCGGTTTTCATTGACTACCAAGTCTTTGATAGACAAGACCACTTCTTTTGGTTGTGGTGCCTGTTTCTCTGTTTTAAAGGAGACAGAGCGTCCAACCATCATTTCTGCCAAATCAGCATTGGTTGCCCCTGCAATTTCGACGGTTTCAATTGATTTCCCACGACGGATAACTGTAACGCGGTCAGAAACTGCACGAATCTCATCCAACTTGTGGGTAATCAAGATAATTGATTTTCCTTCTTTGACCAGATTTTTCATAATAGCCATCAACTCATCAATTTCTGATGGAGTCAAAACAGCCGTTGGTTCATCAAAGATAAGGATATCAGCCCCCGATAAAGGGTTTTTAAAATTTCTACACGTTGTTGAGCTCCAACTGAGATGTCTGCCACCTTAGCAGAAGGATCCACAGCTAAGCCATAACGTTCAGAAAGAGCCTTGATTTCTTTACTAGCTCCAGCGATATCTAGCACACCATTTTTAGTTGATTCACTACCTAAAATGATGTTTTCAGCAACTGTGAAGGCTTCTACCAACATAAAGTGTTGGTGAACCATTCCGATTCCCAAGCTAGCTGCTTTAGATGGTGAATCAAGAATGACAACTTGACCGTTGACCACAATTTCACCACTGGTTGGTTCAAGAAGCCCTGCTAACATGTTCATGAGCGTGGACTTACCAGCCCCATTTTTCTCCTAAAAAGTGCATGAATTTCACCTTTTCGTAGGTGCAAGTTGATTTTGTCGTTTGCTACAAATTCACCAAACACCTTGGTAATATCACGCATCTCAATGACATTTTCGTGTGCCATGTGCTCTTCCTTTCAGAGTCTTATTTTATTTCAATAAAACTTGCTAGTTTCTCTAGTAGCAAGCTTTACTGAGACAAAAATGACTTTTGTCTCAACTCTTAAAAAAAGCGGCCTAGGGCCGCTTCCTAAGAAATGACTTTTTATCCATTATTTTTTTCAGGAACTTTTACGCTTCCATCAAGGATTTTTAGCTTTTAGCATCTTCGACAGCTTTTTTACCTTCTTCTGAAAGGTTTGTTACTGCCAAGTCAACCCCTTTATCTTTCAATGAGTAAACGATCACTTGACCGCCAGGGAAATTCACCTTTTTTCTGCTTTATTAGAAATATCTTTTACAGTTGTACCAACTTGTTTCAAAGTAGATGCAAGAACAAAGTTTGATTCTTTTCCATCTTTAGAAGTGTATTTACCTTCTGCTTCTTGGTCACGGTCAACACCGATAACCCAAACTTTTTCATTTTCAGGACGGCTTTCGTTGAGTGATTTTGCTTCTGCAAAGACACCAGCACCTGTTCCACCAGCTGCTTGGTAGACAACGTCTGCACCTGCAGCATATTGAGCTGCTGCAATTGTTTTACCTTTGGCAGCATCACCAAATGAACCAGCATAGTCAACTTGTACTTTGATAGATGGATCTACAGATTCAACACCAGCTTTAAATCCAGCTGCAAAACGTGAGATAACTTCAGACTCAATACCACCTACAAAACCAACTTGTTTTGTTTTAGTAGTTTTCGCTGCTGCAACACCCGCAAGGTAAGCAGCTTCGTTATCCGCAAATGTTACGCTAGCAACATTCTTTTGATCTTTAATCACATCATCAATCAAGACATAGTTCAAGTCAGAGTGGTCTTTCGCTGCTTCCTCAACCGCATTGTGAAGGGCAAAACCAACACCGAAGATCAAGTTGTAGTTTCCAGCTGCTTGTTGCAAGTTGTTTGCATAGTCCGCTTCACTTGTAGATGTGAAGTAAGTAAAACCTTTATCTTTTTCAAGATTGTGTTCTTTACCCCAAGCTTGCAAACCTTCCCAAGCTGATTGGTTGAATGATTTGTCATCAACACCACCAGTATCTGTCACGATAGCTGCTTTAGTCTTCAAATCAGAAGATGAAGAAGCTGCGTTACGAGAAGAGCGATTGCCACATGCAGCAAGTCCAACTGCTGCTACTGCAACTAGACCAAGGCCTAGCCATTGTTTCTTGTTCATTACTGAACCTCCTAAATAAGATGTGCAACGATGTTGCAAGTATGAATTGGTTGGTCACAAGGACCATGCCACTCAGAGAGTGGAGCAGACTAGTTTAAGTCTGTAAATGAGTATGGAAGTAACTCCCCGACCGTCATCTCGACCGTCGATTTATCTTTAGCGACTAAGGTCACTTTTAGATCTTGTTCAAAAAACTCAACCATGACCTGGCGACAAGCACCACATGGCGAGATGGGTTTTTCAGTTTGTCCGTAGACAATCAATTCTGAAAATTCCCGTTGACCTTCAGAGACTGCTTTGAAAATAGCAGTACGCTCTCCACAGTTGGTCAAGGAATAGCTAGCATTCTCGATGTTCACACCTGTATAAATACTACCATCCTTGGCTACTAGAACAGCACTGACTGGAAAGTGAGAATAGGGTACATAGGCATTCTTGCTGGTTTCAATTGCTAGTTCAATCAACTCAGTAGTCGCCATCAGCCAATTCTCCTTTTAAGATTGCTACACCAGCGGATGTTCCAATACGAGTAGCACCTGCCTCCACAAAGGCAAGAGCGTCCGCGTAAGAACGAGCTCCACCGGCAGCTTTAACACCCATATCAGGTCCCACTGTTTGACGCATTAATTTGACATCTGGCAGAGTTGCTCCACCAGTTGAAAATCCGGTCGAAGTTTTAACAAAGTCTGCTCCCGCTTTTTGTGACAACTGGCAGGCCACAATCTTTTCTTGGTCTGTCAATAAGCAAGCTTCAATAATAACTTTTACTAACTTGTCGCCACTTGCTTCTACAACCGCACGGATGTCCGATTCAACTAAATCAAGATTGCCAGATTTGAGGGCACCAACATTGATAACCATATCAATCTCATCTGCACCATTTTGGACAGCTTCTTTTGTTTCAAAAGCCTTCACAGCTGAAGTTGTTGCTCCCAAAGGGAAACCAACTACTGTACAAACCTTTACATCTGAGCCTTCAAGCCCTGTTTTTTTGCATGTTTTTACCCATGTGGGATTGACACAAACACTGGCAAAAATCATACTCACGCGCTTCAGATAGCAAACGTTTGATTTGCTCTTGAGTCGAATCTTGCTTTAAAAGCGTATGATCGATATATTTATTTAACTTCATATTCGGATTCTCCCTGGTTTTATGAGATGATTTCTATAATTTCTCGTAAACTTTGCACTCCATCATTTATTTTAACATATTTTTGAAATTCTGTAACTAGTTCAGAAGAAATTTTTCCATTTGTATAAACTTTTGCAACAATTTCCCCTTTTTGAACGGAGTCTCCAACTTTCTTTTCGAAAAACAATCCCTGTTTCATAGTCCAGGTCATCAGACTTGACTGCACGACCGGCACCTAGTCTCATGGCATAGAGCCCAAATTCCATTGCAGGAAGAGCTGAAATAACACCCGTATCTTGAGCTGGAATTTCCACCACATGGTCAACTTTGACGGGGCGATAGAGATCATCTAAATCACCGCCTTGTGCTGCCACCATTTCTTCAAACTTAGCCAGTGCTTGGCCATTCTCAAGATGTTGACGGATTTCCTCGACCGTTTTCTCAACATCAGCCAAGCCAAGCATAATCTGAGCTAGCTCGCAGATAAAATAACTAATATCTTCTCGGCCTTTACCTTGAAGAATCTCGATTGCCTCAAGAATTTCGAGACGATTGCCAATGGCTCTTCCCAAGGGTTGGCTCATATCCGTAATGACTGCTACCGTCTTTCGACCAACTGCCTTACCAAGATCCACCATGGTTTGAGCCAATTCACGCGCCTCATCAACCGTCTTCATGAAGGCACCCTCACCGACCGTTACGTCTAGTAAAATGGCATCCGCTCCTGCAGCAATTTTCTTGCTCATAACAGAACTAGCAATCAAAGGAATCGTGTCGACAGTTGCAGTCACATCACGGAGGGCATAGAGAAGCTTGTCTGCTTTAACCAGCTGATCGGACTGCCCAATGACAGATACACCAATGTCCTGCACCTGGCGAATGAAATCTTCTTGACTACGCTCGACTTGATAGCCCTTAATGGACTCCAATTTATCAATTGTCCCACCAGTATGGCCTAGACCACGACCACTCATTTTAGCAACGGGCACACCGAAACTCGCAACAAGGGGAGCCAAAATCAAGGTCACCTTATCACCTACACCACCAGTCGAATGCTTATCAACTTTAACCCCACCAATAGCTGACAAGTCAAACTCCTGACCTGTCTTGACCATATTCATCGTCAGGTCAGAAATCTCTCGTGTCGTCATTCCTTTAAAATAAACAGCCATAGCAAAAGCTGACATCTGGTAGTCTGGAACAGTTCCTGCCACATAGCCTTCTACCAGCCATTTGATTTCAGTTGCAGTCAGTTCTTGACCATCTCGTTTCTTTGAATTAAATCAACTGCTCTCATTCTTTCACACTTCTAAGGATATAGTATCCCTTATCTTTCTTTACGATTTCACAATTTCCAAAAACGTCTTCCATCTTACTTTTAGCACTCGGAGCACCTTGCTTTTTCTGAATGACAATGGTTAAATCACCTCCATCTTTCAAGAAATCTCTGCTCTTTTCGATAATCTCATGAACAACTTGTTTACCCGCTCGAATAGGCGGATTAGAAATAACATGGTCAAATTTCCCTTCAACTTGTTCATAGATATTGGATTGGAAAATCGTTGCTTCTACTTTATTTCGTTCAGCATTTTGTCGAGCCAAGTCTAGAGCACGATTATTGATATCAACCATGGTTGCCTGAACTCCATAAGCCTTGACCAAAGAAAGCCCTAAGGGCCCATAACCACAACCCACATCAAGGACCGTTTCTCCTTCATTAACCTCTAAACACTTCAATAAAAACTGACTCCCAAAGTCAACCATTTTCTTGCTAAAAACACCCGCATCCGTCAAAAAGGTCATGTTTTCTCCCAACAACTCCACTCTCAACTCATGAATGTCGTGAGCAGCATCAGGATTTTCTGCATAATACATTTTACTCATAAAACTATTTTACCATATTTTAGTGAAATGTTAAATCGTTTACAAAGCTGAAGTTCAACAAACAAACTAAATCTGTTATGATAATAATTAAATGATCTTTGTATTTTTCACTCTATTTTTCCCTGTTAGAGGCAACTTATAGCAACTTTCAAGAATCAGAATGATAAATATCGAATTTCATTCTCTCTTTGACTACGAAATATGATATACTAAGATATCGAACGAGGAAAAATTATGACCAACGAATTTTTACATTTTGAGAAAATCAGCCGCCAAACCTGGCAGTCCTTGCATCGCAAGACAACCCCTCCCTTGACGGAAGAAGAACTAGACTCCATCAAGAGTTTTAATGACCAAATCAGCCTACAAGATGTGACCGACATCTATCTGCCACTGGTTCACCTTATCCATATCTATAAAAAAGCCAAAGAAGATTTGTCTTTCTCAAAAGAAATCTTTCTTCAAAGAGATAGCAAGCCCCAACCTTTTATCATTGGGGTTTCTGGTAGTGTTGCTGTGGGGAAATCGACCACTAGTCGCTTACTTCAGATTCTTCTATCACGTACTCTCCCGGATGCTACTGTAGAACTAGTGACAACGGATGGCTTTCTCTATCCCAATCAAACTTTAATTGAGCAAGATATCTTAAATCGCAAAGGTTTTCCAGAGAGTTATGACATGGAAGCCTTGCTGAATTTTCTTGACCGCCTAAAAAATGGACAGGATGTCGATATTCCAGTCTATTCTCATGAAGTGTATGACATCGTCCCTGGGGAGAAACAACGCGTTAAGGCTGCGGATTTTGTCATCGTTGAAGGAATCAATGTCTTCCAAAATCCTCAAAATGAGCGCCTTTACATCACTGATTTCTTTGATTTCTCCATCTATGTGGATGCTGCTGTCGAGGATATTGAAAGTTGGTATCTGGATCGTTTCTTAAAACTCCTCAGCTTTGCCCAGAATGATCCTGAAAGCTACTACCACCGTTTTACTCAAATGCCAATAAGAGAGGTCGAAGCCTTCGCTCATCAGATCTGGACTAGCATTAATCTAATAAATCTGCAAAACTATATCGAACCGACAAGGAATCGTGCCGAGATCATTCTCCACAAGGCTAAAAACCATGAAATCGATGAAATTTACCTAAAAAAATAATTTCCCCTTGTCAAAACCTAAGTTTTCAGATATAATGGTATAGTTAGTAAATATGGAGGTAAGAACATTGGCAAACATTAAATCAGCTATCAAACGCGCTGAATTGAACGTTAAACAAAACGAAAAAAACTCAGCTCAAAAATCAGCTATGCGTACTGCTATCAAAGCTTTCGAAGCAAACCCTTCTGAAGAACTTTTCCGTGCTGCTAGCTCAGCTATCGACAAAGCAGAAACTAAAGGTTTGATTCATAAAAACAAAGCAAGCCGCGATAAAGCTCGTCTTTCAGCTAAACTTGCTAAATAAGAAACAGTCCATAGAGGCTGTTTTTTTGTCCTCTAATCAGAAAAGGTAGAAAATGAAAATCGCAATCATCGGATATTCTGGAGCTGGTAAGTCAACCCTAGCTGAAAAATTATCAAACTACTACTCCATCCCAAAACTGCATATGGATACACTCCAATTTCAACCTGGTTGGCAAGACAGTGACCGCGAATGGATGTTGACCGAGATGAAAAACTTTCTCACAAAGCATGAAGCTTGGGTCATCGACGGTAACTACTCTTGGTGCTATTACGAGGAAAGAATGCAGGAAGCTGACCAAATCATCTTTCTCAACTTTTCCCCATTGTCTTGTCTCTTTCGAGCCTTCAAACGTTATCTCACATATCGCGGCAAGGTCAGAGAAAGTATGGCTGCAGGCTGTCCTGAACGATTTGACTGGGACTTTATCAGATGGATTCTCTGGGATGGACGGAGCAAATCCGCTAAGGAACGTTATCAGCAGATTCAAGAAAGCTATCCAGAGAAAGTAATTGTTCTCAGGTCGCAAAAGGAGATGGACTACTTCTTAGAAAATCTCGCGCATAACAAGAAAAACCAACGTGCCTAACGTTGGTTTTTTGCTTTACCCAATCACACTTCCGTTTGGTACAGCTGGATCAACTGTGAGAAGGGTTAGTTTGCCATCATGTTCAGCTGAGAGGATCATTCCTTGACTGACATATTTTTTCATCATCTTGCGTGGTTTGAGGTTGGCAACGATTTGGACTTTCTTGCCGACCAATTCTTGTTCGTTTGGGTAGTATTTTGCAATTCCTGAGAGGATTTGACGGTCTTCTCCATCACCAGCATCTAGTCGGAATTGGAGCAACTTGTCAGAACCTTCCACTTTAGACACTTCTTTGACTTCTGCGACACGGATCTCGACCTTATCAAAGTCTTCAAACTTGATTTCATCCTTGTTGAGTTTGAGTTCAACTTCATCTGGATTCCATTCTTTTTCGACTGCTGGTTTGTTGCTTTCCATTTGTTCCTTGATATAGGCAATCTCTTCTTCCATGTCCAGACGTGGGAAGATTGGTGTTCCTTTGGCAACAACAGTCACACCTGCAGGGAAATCTGTCAAGCTCAAGTTTTCTAGGCTAGAAACTTCTGCTAGACCAAGTTGTGCCAATACAGCGCGACTAGTTTCCATCATAAATGGTTCAATCAAGTGAGCTACGACACGAAGGCTGGCTGCCAAATGGCTCATGACACTTGCCAACTGGTCACGAAGGGCTTCATCCTTAGCCAAGACCCATGGAGCTGTCTCATCGATGTATTTGTTGGTACGTGAGATAAGAGTCCATACTGCTTCAAGGGCACGTGGGTAGTCAACTGCTTCCATGTGTGTATGGTAGTCAGAGATAGATTGCTCTGCTACTTGAGCAAGAGCATTGTCAAACTCTGTCACACCTTCTACATAGGCAGGAATTTGTCCATCAAAATACTTGTTAATCATAGAAACCGTACGGTTTAGGAGATTTCCAAGGTCATTGGCCAATTCATAATTGATACGGCCTACATAGTCCTCAGGAGTGAAAGTTCCGTCTGAACCAACTGGAAGGCTACGCATGAGGTAGTAACGAAGTGGGTCCAGTCCATAACGCTCCACTAGCATTTCAGGATAAACGACATTCCCCTTAGACTTAGACATCTTGCCGTCTTTCATGACAAACCAACCATGGGCAATCAAACGATCTGGCAATTTGATATCCAACATCATAAGAAGGATTGGCCAGTAGATAGAGTGGAAACGAAGAATGTCTTTTCCGACCATGTGGAAGACCGTTCCATTCCAGAACTTATCAAAGTTACCATGTTCATCTTGACCATAGCCAAGAGCAGTCGCATAGTTGAGGAGGGCATCAATCCAAACGTAGACAACGTGTTTTGGATTGGATGGGACCGGAACTCCCCATGTAAAGGTTGTACGAGAAACCGCTAAGTCTTCCAAACCTGGCTCGATAAAGTTACGCAACATTTCATTGAGGCGACCATCAGGAGTGATAAAGTCTGGATGCGATTTGAAAAATTCTACCAAACGATCTTGGTATTTGCTGAGGCGAAGGAAATAAGATTCTTCTGAAACCCACTCCACTTCATGTCCTGATGGAGCGATACCGCCTGTTACATTTCCAGCTTCGTCACGGAAAACTTCTGCAAGCTGGCTTTCTGTAAAGAATTCCTCATCTGAAACTGAATACCAACCAGAGTATTCGCCCAAGTAAATATCATCTTGAGCAAGTAAGCGTTCAAAGACCTGAGCCACTACTTTTTCATGGTAATCATCAGTTGTACGGATGAATTTATCATATGAGATATCGAGTAATTTCCAGAGTTCTTTGACTCCAACCGCCATCCCATCAACATAGGCTTGAGGTGTGATGCCAGCTTCTTCAGCCTTTTGCTGGATCTTCTGACCATGCTCGTCAAGACCTGTCAGATAAAAGACATCGTAACCCATGAGGCGTTTGTAACGCGCTAGAACATCACAGGCGATGGTTGTGTAAGCAGAACCGATATGAAGTTTACCAGATGGATAGTAAATCGGTGTTGTAATATAAAAATTCTTTTCAGACATAATTTTTCCTTTCCAGGCAAATGAAACCTGTTTTTCTAACACTTCATTATATCATATTTTTAGTGATTTTCGATAGGAAAATCCATACAAAAACAAGATAGACAAATGTCCATCTTGTTTATCTTATTCATAGCGAAGGGCTTCAATTGGATCAAGCTTAGACGCTTTATTGGCTGGCAAGACTCCGAAAATCATACCAACGCTGGCCGAAACAGCCAAGCTAAAGAGAGCGATCGGTAGCGAGACACCAATTTCTATTCCTTCCATCATATTTTTTAACAAAGCGCCTGCTAGCGTGGTCAAGCCCGCTGCACTTACTAGGCCGATGACTCCACCTAGCAAGGTCAAGATCATGGACTCAATCAAAAACTGTACCAAGATATTAGCCCGTGTAGCTCCCAATGCTTTACGAAGACCAATCTCACGAGTACGCTCCGTTACAGAAACCAGCATGATATTCATAACCCCAGTCCCTCCCACAAAGAGAGAGATTCCTGCGATAGCACTAATAATAGCGGTCATAAAACCAAAGATTTGCTGAACCTCTGCAAAAGCGGCGGTTTCGTCTACAACCTGATATTCTCCCTGCTGTACTCCTGCAATTTCTGTCATCTTGCGTGCGAGTTCTGGCCCCAAAGTCGGAGTTAGACTCGTGTCATTCACACGAAAGACAATATTAGAAATTTCCTCTACATTAAAATTAGCTGCTACAGAAGCATTGGTTGTAATTGGTAAGCCACCTACACCAAACATCTTAGCACTTTTAACAGCAGGACTAGAGTAAACACCAATCACGCGATAGCTATATCCATTGGCTGAAATGATTTGATTGAGTGCTGCCTGAGGCGAGTCAAAAAGACTTTTAGCGAGTTCTTCATCTAGCAAAATCACACTTGCAAAATCTCGGTAGTCTTGTTCTCTCAGATCCCTACCTGCAATAATTTTATTTTCTACAGCAGACATATAAGTCATATTTCCACCTGTCAGACTTGCTCTCTCTACCTTTTTATCCTTATAGGTCAAAGTAACATTTGTACTATTAGTCACATAATAGCCATCCACGCCTTTTAGTTTGGCAGCTTCCTTAACCCACGATTCCTGTGTTTTAGGTGGTTCTACGTGAACATCTTCTTCTTTACCAGATAGTGTCAGTGCAGATTGCTTTTTGTGTAAAGGAACCGTCCTTACTTTTTAATTGGTGAGAAAAAAATACCTGAATATTTTTTTCTGAGATTTTTGTCATATTTTTTTATTGACCTGACGAGACATAGAGTCCCCTAAAGCCATGATGACAACTACTGAAGAGACCCCGATGATAATGCCAATCATGGTCAAAAAAGAGCGCATCTTGTGTGCCATAATAGATGAAAAGGCAAATTTCAGATTTTGCATCTTAGTTCTCCTTTCCTTCCAAACGAGCGCTATCAGATGAAATAACCCCATCACGGATTACAATCTGGCGTTTTGCATAGGCTGCAATTTCGGGCTCGTGCGTTACCATAATAATAGTCTTGCCTTCTTCATTTAACTCAACCAAGAGTTCCATGATTTGGCTTCCTGTTTTCGTATCCAAGGCGCCTGTCGGTTCATCAGCTAGGATGATTGAGGGATCGTTAACAAGAGCACGCGCAATGGCCACCCGTTGTTTTTGACCGCCAGACAACTCCGAAGGAAGGTGATGAATACGATCAGTCAACTCTACTTTACTCAGATATTCCTCTGCCAATTTGCGACGTTGGGCAGCTGGAACTCCTGCATAAATCAAGGGTAACTCGACATTTTGAACAGCATCCATCTTTGACAGAAGAAAGAACTGTTGAAAGACAAAGCCAATTTGTTGGTTACGTACCTGTGCCAACTGCTTTTCACCTAGACGGGCCACTTCTTGACCTTCTAGATAGTATTCGCCGCTAGTTGGGGTGTCCAGCATTCCGATGGTATTCATCAGAGTAGATTTACCCGAACCAGATGGTCCCATAATGGCAACAAATTCCCCTTCGCCAATCTCCAAATTAATATTTTTCAAGACCTGCAGTTCCTGTTCACCATTTCGATAGCTCCGGCAGATGTTTTTTAGACTAATTAGTTGTTTCATCAGCCTTCACCTCTTTTCCTTCTTCCAAGGAAGTCGTTGGATTACTGATGACTTTGGTTCCGTCTGTCAAACCAGATGTGATCTCTTGGTTTTCTGCGTCAGCATTTCCTAGGCTAACTTCGATTTTCTTAGCCTTATTCTCTTCGTCAACAACCCAAACGTAGTTTTTTCCGTCTTCAGTAATGACACTGGTTAAGGGTACGAGGATTGATTTCTTGTCACTTTTAACCTCAACACTAACGGTAAAACCTGGTCTCAAATCACCAATCTCACTCGTTACTTCAATCGTATAGGGATATTTAGAACCAGTATTCCCCCCAGTTATAGCATTCGTTCCTTCTCCACTATTTTTAGGGTAAGCTGAAATAAAGCTGATCTTCCCTGTCCAAGTTTTATCTTGGTAAACTTTAGAAGAGAAGGTCACTTCTTGGCCAACAGAAAGGTTGGCAAGATTGTACTCGGAAAGTTCTCCCTTGACTTGTAGATTGTCGTTACTTACTACATGAACCATCACTTGATTTGCAGCAGTTGTGGACTTTGATACATTGCGATTAACTTCTACAACTGTACCTTCTAGCGTACTCAAAACCTTTGTTGCGTCCAATTGGGCCTGCGCCTTTTTAAGTTGTGCCTCTGCATCAGCACGACTATCACGAGCATCACTAATCTGAGAATCAATGGAAGAGACAGAAGAACCCTGTGCTCCATCATCATATTCTTCCGAATCAGCTAGAGTGTTGTTTCGTGATTCCTTCAAGTCATTGATACGACGATCAGCCTTGGCTATGGCACGGTTAGCTGCATCATAAGCAGACTGCGCTTCTGTGCTGTTGTATTTTACGAGCGCTTGTCCTTTGTCAACCTTATCTCCAACAGAAACCAAGATTTCATCCACCTCACCCTTACTTGCATCCAAATAAACATATTGTTCATTTTTTGCGGTGACGGTACCAGATAAAAGAACAGAGGAGGCAACTGTTCCTTCCTTTGCGACTACGAGATGCGATGTGTCATCCTTACCGGCAGCCTGAGAGGGCTGTCTAAATAGCAAAAATACCCACTGCACTGGTTATAATAATACTTGCAGCACCAATAGCTGTGTATAGTTGCCATTTTTTTAGTTTTCTTATTCCCCTTCATCACAAAAACTCCTATTTTAATTTTTCAATACAAAGACTATTATAGCAAATTTACCTACTCTAAACAATGATTGTTCAGAGAGAAAAGAGAACAATTCAGGAAACATGCCTTGTTTCCATTTGATTTATGCAGAATTGTACTAGTAACATCATACACCTTATTTCTATATTTAGCAAGTGATTTCTGCTATTTCTTTAGAGCGTAGCAGATTTTTGCATTCAAAAAATTAAAAAAACGATAGAATATGACTATCAAATCTATAAGGAGTTTTCTATGAGAGAATATGATATCATAGCCATCGGTGGAGGGAGTGGCGGTATCGCCACTATGAACCGAGCTGGTGAACACGGTGCTAAAGCAGCTGTTATCGAAGAGAAAAAAATTAGGTGGAACTTGTGTCAACGTTGGCTGTGTTCCTAAGAAAAATCATGTGGTATGGAGCGCAGATTGCTGAAAGCTTCCACCACTACGGTCCTGACTACGGTTTTTACGAGTTCAGATGTTCAATTTGATTTCGCAAAAGCTTCGTCAAAATCGTGAAGCCTACATCGATCGTGCCCGCTCGACTTATGATGGAAGTTTCAAGCGCAACGGGGTTGATTTGATTGAAGGTCGTGCTCATTTTGTTGATTCCCACACAGTCATCGTTAATGGTGAATTGATTCGTGCCAAGCATATCGTGATTGCGACTGGCGCTCGTCCAAGCATCCCAACTATTCCAGGAGCTGAACTCGGTGGCAGCTCAGACGATGTCTTTGCTTGGGAGCAACTTCCTGAATCCGTTGCGATTCTTGGAGCTGGTTATATCGCTGTTGAATTAGCAGGTGTTCTCCACGCACTAGGAGTAAAAACGGATTTGTTTGTCCGTCGTGATCGTCCCTTGCGTGGTTTTGACAGCTATATCGTTGAAGGACTTGTCAATGAAATGGAAAAAACAGGCCTACCTTTGCACACGCATAAGGTACCCGTCAAGCTCGAAGAAACGGAGGAAGGTATTACCATTCATTTTGAAGACGGTTCTAGTCATACTGCCAGCCAAGTTATCTGGGCTACCGGTCGCCGGCCAAATGTAGACGGTCTGGAGTTAGAAAAGGCTGGCGTCACACTCAACCAACGTGGATTTATCCAAGTAGATGAATACCAAATACAGTTGTAGATGGCATCTATGCTCTTGGAGATGTTACTGGTGAGAAAGAACTGACCCCAGTAGCCATCAAGGCAGGACGTACCCTATCTGAGCGCCTCTTCAACGGCAAAACAAATGCCAAGATGGACTACACGACTATCCCTACTGTTGTCTTCTCCCACCCAGCAATCGGAACGGTTGGTTTAAGCGAGGATCAAGCTATCAAAGAATACGGCCAAGATAACATCAAAGTCTACAAGTCAAGCTTTGCATCTATGTACTCTGCCGTTACAAGCCATCGTCAAGAATCTCGCTTCAAACTCATCACCGCTGGTGCTGACGAAAAAGTTGTTGGACTTCACGGACTTGGTTACGGAGTGGATGAGATGATTCAAGGATTCGCTGTGGCCATCAAGATGGGGGCTACCAAGGAAGACTTTGATGCTACAGTAGCTATCCACCCAACCGCCTCAGAAGAATTTGTGACCATGCGCTAATTGCCGAAAGAGACCACATGTGGTCTCTTTTTACTTGCAAAATCGGCTGTTACAAAAAATGTTACCCTTAATTTAAAAACAGGTTGACTTTTCTTCCTGAATTAGTATAATAGTTACTATAATTTTAAAAAGAGGTTAACAATTTTGAAAAAAGCTCATATCTATGCTATCCCTGCTATCGGTGCTGCCCTCATCGCCGTATTGGCACAAATCAGTCTCCCTATCGGTCCTGTACCTTTCACTCTGCAAAACTTTGCAATCGGTCTGATTGCAACTGTTTTTAGACCTAGGGAAGCTGTTTTATCTGTAGCTCTCTATCTCCTGCTGGGTTCTATTGGTCTACCTGTCTTTGCAGGGGGTGGTGCAGGATTTCACGTTTTAGTCGGTCCAAGTTCAGGCTATCTTTGGTTTGACCTTGTCTATGCAGGACTTACATCTTATCTCATCCATCAAAATAGCGGCTATATCCGCATTTTCCTAGCCAACCTCTTGGGTGATTCACTCGTCTTTGTCGGAGGTATTCTCAGCCTCCACTTCCTTGCTGGTATGCCACTTGACAAAGCACTCGCTGTTGGAGTCCTTCCCTTTATCCTCCCTGATCTTGGTAAGATCATAGCGATCAGTTTCATTAGTCGTCCACTATTACAACGACTTAGGGGACAAGCATACTTCTCAATTTAACCCAAAAAGGATACTGAGTCAAAAACTCAATATCCTTTTATTGATTTCCTTTAAAGGCATCTACCATTACCTGAAATTCTTCATTTGTAAGAGTGATTCCTTTTTCCCATTTTTGGTATGATCAGGGCTCCAAGTTCGAATATCAAACTTTGCTGGAGCGCCATTAAAAGCTGACTCGGTTTAGTTCTTTTGTCCATCCTTTTTCATTTTCAGACAAGGTCAGTAAA